>JACLAC010003222.1_pt1 | contig 58369 bp, 58 predicted proteins | sample 8027881 | NCBI WGS metagenome assembly JACLAC01 (sample SAMN15725517, study PRJNA655200) | protist metagenome | isolation source: fluorescence activated cell sorting (FACS) single amplified genomes of... | place: Spain: Blaines Bay Microbial Observatory, Mediterranean Sea | collected 2016-01-19
TCGTTTGTCGTCAGGTTGCTCACCTGATGTGTAACCGGCCATGCCTTGGATGTTCGGGCGCTCATAACTAGGCATCTTGTATTGTCTCTGTTGTCGATTCGTTGCTGGATGCGTCGTCGCGGTCTGGGTTCGGTTCTGGTGACAGGGCGTCTGCGGGACCTAGTAAAGTAGCCAACCATTTTGTACCGGGGTTCGCTTCGAGCGCAATTTTCGCAGTCATCGTCAGAGGTACCGACAACAGCATCCCAACCGGACCGAGTACCCAGCCCCAAACAACCAACGATAAAAATACCACTAAGGTGGACAGGCCGAGTCCTTTCCCCATAAAGCGCGGCTCGATCGCGTTACCCATCACAACGTTGATGGTGACGAAACCAAGGGTGACGCCGAGCGCCGCGCTGGGTCCGAGCTGTACAAGTGCTAACAATAGTGGTGGCACAGCGGCGATGATGGACCCGATAGTAGGGACATAGTTGAGCAGGAAGGCGAGTAGACCCCAAAGCACTGGGAAATCGACGCCAAGAATCGACAAGAAGATCGTGACCACAAGCCCCGTTGCGACACTTACTGACGTTTTGATCGCGATGTATCGATTGACGTTTTCAGCGAAGCGTGAAAAGTGCGGCAAGCTTGAATGAGGGTTACTTAGAACCTGCCCTAATTTTTTCGGAAAGCTCGCAGCTTCGGCGAGGATAAAAATAACGGTCAGCACAATGAGGAAACTATTGCTCAAGACGCCACCCAGACGCGCAAGCGTTGTGCCGGCAAGCTCGAGCGCTGAGTTGGGGGAGAAGTTTGTCGTGATGATGGCAAGATCCGTGACGTTCAATGGTTCGAGAATTGGCCGTAGCATTTCGATCGCATCTCTTTGAAGTAAGAGTAAACGCTCTTGATAGAAGGGTAACTTGGCGGAAAATGCAGAGGTTGATTGCGCGATTAGCATGCCCATCAAAACAATGGTGAACACCATCAGAATCATGACGATAGGGAGAGAAAACGCTTCCGGAACACCCTTTCGCTGTAACCAAAACATAGGTGTCGCAGCAATTGTTGCGATAAATACACTGAGCAAGAAAGGCACCATCAAGTCTTGTGATGACTTCAGGCCGGCCGCGATCACAATCAGTGCGGCAATCACCACCAGGCTCATGCCCGAGACGTGTAGACGCGCCTCTTCCCGGTCTAAGTTGTTGGGTCCATCCATTTGTATCTCTCTATGAAAACGACCGACGATTGGCCAGTGAGGGTATTTCTTGACGGACTTTTGTGACTACATCTGGGTCGATGGCTGCTATCGCATACCCGTCTCCTGTTTCGACCTCGGCAACAATTTGTCCCCAAGGGTCAACGATCAAGGAATGGCCATAGCTTTCACGGTGCTCGCTGTGCTTGCCGTGCTGTGCGGGGGCTATGACGTAGGCTTGGTTTTCGATGGCGCGGGCTCTGAGCAAGGTGTGCCAATGCAGTGCACCCGTTGTCGCGGTGAACGCGGATGGCACGCTGAGCGCAATCGCGCCTTGATCGATCAAATTCTGATAAAGGCTAGGAAAGCGAACGTCGTAACATACCGTGATGCCTAACGGTCCAAATAGAGTGCTGGCAATGATGGCGCTATCGCCAGCGCGTGTCTGGCGGCTCTCCATCAAGCGCGGCCCATTCTCGATGTCTACGTCAAACAGGTGAATTTTTCGATACATGGCAGCAATCTCACCGCTCGCTGCGAGGTAGACGCTGGTGTTAAAACACGTAGTCGAATCGTTTGGCACCGATTCGTGGAATCCCCCAAGCAGAAGTTCGATGCCGAGGCTTGCTGCGAGCTGCTGACAGCGCTCGAGGATGGGACCACCTTTTGGCAGTGGTTCGAGAATTTCTTTTTTTCCCTCGTGCGGCCCTAAGTAGGCGAAAGCTTCTGCCCAGGTTACGACGTCTGCACCTGCCGCTGCGGCTGCTCGAGTGAGCATCTCGAGAGTCTCGAGATTTGTCTCGACATTGGTCGTGGCGCAGTGTTGGACGACCGCGACTTGGGTGATAGGCATGCGTTTCTTACGTAATTGGTAGAGCACGAATCTTAGCCACTAATTGCTCTGAGTTCAGCGGCTTTGGACACGCAGCGCGTTTCAGTTCGGTGCCAAGCATGTTTGTTGTATCTGCCGGCAAGAGAGGCATTGGCACGTCGGGCCGGAGAACGTGACCGATTTCTGCCAGTCCTCGGGTAGTCCCCCAGCCGCGCCGCGCGATCGCTGGTCTGCAAGTCATAGGCCGGCGCTTTGCCGTGATCGTGGATACAGACTCCCGCATCCGCAGGTATTTAGCCATACGGCACAGTAGCTTGTAAGCCGGGGCCGGTTCTTGACTGGCTGCAGGCGGCCACGCTTGTGTTTTATGAACGATCCATCACGACCAATGACGTAGAGACCGAATTTGAGGAGCCAGGGTTCGTTGATGGCAGTGGCTCGGCAACGCAGGTTGGCGTGTCCGATCGGAGATAGAAGCCAAACCTCGTTGCCAACAGCACTAGGTTGGGTAATGTTATCGCCCGCTTGCTGGGCGTTAGACCGGCCTGCAGCCTCTCGAGCAGCAGGGTGCTTCTTGAGAACATAAAGGTTGAGTGCGTGCGGCGCCAAGGCACTGATGTTGGCGCAAAGAATGATGAATGGCAAAAAGAGGCAAGACGCAACGTTTTAGGACATGCCGGGGATGCTCAGCTCATGTCGGCATCAGGCAAGGTGCACTGTACCTTTTCGCCAATGTATTCCTCAATGGGTGCCAGATTGAAAGCATCGTTCTCAGACACGAAACTTATACTCGTACCCGTGGCACCGGCGCGGCCGGTGCGTCCAATGCGATGAACATAATCTTCTGCATCTTCTGGCAACTCGTAGTTAATCACATGGGTGACTCCGTCCACATGGATCCCCCGCCCGGCGACATCGGTTGCAATTAGAAATTGGATCTCGCCATCTTTAAAGCGATTGAGGGTGGTTAGCCGCTTTTTCTGCGGGACATCACCAGCCAGTGCTTCGCAATTGATGTCCTTCGACTTCAGGTACTTAACAACCCGGTGTGTTTGGTCGCGTCGATTGGCAAATACGATCGCCCGTTTTGCCGCTGGATTACTGAGTACGTTCAAGAGAGCCTGATCTTTTTCGTTCGCTGCAATCATCCAAAATTTTTGGTCGACGGTGTCTGTTGCGACATGCTCAGGTTCAATGACAATGTGTTCCGGATCTATGGTCCAAGAATTGGCGAGACGCATCACATCATCGTTGAAAGTGGCAGAGAAAAAGAGCGTTTGACGTCTGCGCTTATGGGGCGTCTGATAGACAATTCGTTTCACGTCTGGAATGAAACCCATGTCCAGCATACGATCAGCTTCGTCAATGACGAGCGTCTCGACATACTTGAGATTGATCGCATTGCGCTCAAGAAAATCTATCAGACGACCGGGTGTTGCGACCAAAATGTCGACGGGCTTACGTTCTAGTTTTCTGAGTTGGGTCTGATAGTCCATCCCGCCCACTACACAGACCGTTCTTTCGTCCATGAACCGTGCCAGACCTTTTGAATCGCCTTCAATTTGTAACGCGAGTTCGCGGGTTGGTGCCAGAATCAACGCCCTCGGGCAGCCTAACGCAGGCTTCTCCTGTAACGGGTTTTCCCAGAACTGCGTCAGCAGGGAGATTAGAAAGGCAGCGGTTTTACCTGTGCCAGTTTGTGCTTGACCGGTGATGTCGTAGTCGGCCAAGGCAAACGGCAGGACTCGGCCTTGGATAGGTGTGCAATAGTTAAAGCCGAGTTCGGCGATGGCTTGCATGAGTGGTGTGGGTAAGGCGAAGTCGTGGAAGCGGCTTTTTTCCGAATCTTCCGGAACCTCGAAATCTTCTATTTTCCAGTTAGTCATGCATTCCTTGAGCGGTTGCTAGTTTTATACACAAGGTCAAGATAAGCATTGCCTCGGTGAGTTCATCCAGAGCAGCGAACGTGGGCGCAATTCGCACATTCCGGTCTTCAGGGTCTTCCCCATGAGGAAACGTCGCGCCTGCAGGCGTGAGCGTAAGTCCAACATCTCCAGCCAATTGTATGACTTTTTTTGCCAAACCAGGCCCAACGTCTAAGGAAACGAAATAGCCGCCTCTGGGACGCGTCCACTGGGCTACGCCAAGGTGGCCGAGTTCACGCTGCAAAGTATCTTGGACGACCTCAAACTTTGGCTTCAATAGCTGCGCGTGGGCTCGCATATGATCTTCGATTCGTCCAGTAAGAAATCGACTATGGCGGAGCTGATTTACCTTATCAGGTCCGATCGTCATATGTTGGAGTTCCTTTTCCAATGATTCGAGCACGGCGGGCCCGGACCCGATGAAGGCGATGCCGGCTCCGGCAAATGTAACCTTGGAGGTCGATGCAAACTGTGCAACATGGTCCTGTGTGCCGAGTGCAACGGATGCGTCATAAATCGAGGCGAGTTTGGCGCCAGGAAATTCCAGATCGTGGACCGCATAGGCGTTGTCCCACAGAACGACAAAGTCATCGGCCGCAGCGTCATTAGGTAACGCTGCTATCTGGGCGACGGTGGCGTCGGAATAGGTGCATCCCGTTGGGTTTGAATACTTCGGGACGTTCCAGATACCCTTGATGTTTGGGTCGTCCGCAATGAGGCTGCTAACCTGATCCATATTCGGGCCTTCATCCGTCATCTCTACGTTTAGCATGTTTATGCCGAGTGCAGCGGTCAACGTAAAGTGGCGGTCATAACCCGGTACGGGGGTAATCAATGTCGGCGCATCTGCCTTCGCCCAGGCGCGTTCGTCTTGCCAAAGACCTTTATCTAGTGCGGTGCGGACGACGAGGTGCATCAATGCAAGGCTTGAGTTGCCTCCTGCGATCACTTGAGCGGCGGGAGTTTCTAAAAGCTCGGCACCGAGCGCGCGGGCTTCCGGTAAACCGCGAAGTCCGCCATAGTTTCTAACGTCCGTACCATCTTTCGCGCGGTAATCACCATCGATCGCGCTTTCCAACGCATCGCTTAAGGCGAGTTGATCTGCCGCGGGCTTGCCACGACTGAGATCCATGGAAAGCAGATTGCCGGAGACTAATTCGTATTGCTTTTGCCAATCCTGAAGTAAGCTTGCACGCTCCTTCGGTGACTTGTCCATAAGCGAGGTCATAGCCCGATCGCTTCATCTATACCAATCATCAAATTCATATTTTGTATCGCAGCGCCGGATGCGCCTTTGCCAAGATTATCGTAGCGGGCAACCAAAAGGACTTGTTCCTCATTGCCCAGAACCATTATCTGTAAACGGTTTGTATCGTTGCATGCAGTAGGATCAAGATAACCGTCTGGTGCGACAGCGGCATCCAACGCCACAACTTCGACAAATTGCTCAGTCGCATAGCGCATTGTGAGCACCTTGTGGACCTCAGCGACACTGCCAGACAGCTCATTCAAAAACAGCGGGATCTGGACGAGCATACCTTTGTAGTAATGCGCGACAGAAGGACTAAACAGCGGTCTGACCTCTACCCGGCTGTAGGTGTGCATTTCGGGCACATGCTTGTGGTCAAGTGTCAGCGCATAAAGTTGCGAATTGAAACGGTCGATTTCTGCGCGGGAAAATGCCTGTCGCGTTTCAATCATTTGTCGACCACCGCCTGAATATCCGGAAACAGCGTGACAACGCAAGGGCAACACTGCGGACAACAGTCCCGCTTCTATCAATGGCCGTATCATCAAGATAAAGCCTTGCGGGTAGCAGCCAGGATTGCTGACAAATTGAGCGTCCGAGATTAGCTCGCGCTGACCCTCAGCGAGTTCCGGCAGGCCATAAGCCCAGTCCGCATCCACACGGTATGCAGTACTCGCATCGAGTATACGAGTGTGCCCAGCAGCGAGCGCGACAGACTCCCGCGCCGCATCATCGGGTAGACACAGAATTGCGATATCCGCATCCCGCAAAAAGGCCTTACGGCGCGCAGGACTCTTGCGCTCATCGTCGTCGAGAGTAAGAAGCTCAATATCGGTTCGGCATTGCAGACGTTGGGTGATTTGCAAACCCGTCGTACCTGCTTGTCCGTCAATAAATACGAGTGTCACGTGACCGTTTAGGGGTAGTTAAAGCGCGCGCGATTTTACGGGTTATCCCCGGTCATGAATAGTGCAGAGTTAGAGCAAGAATGCGATGAAGGGCGGTTGAGCTCAATTCCGCATGGTTCTCTGCATTATCGGGCTGGCATTACCGGCTCTAATCAGGCCCGCAGAAGTACACGTCCAACTACCCCACTCTCAAACTCTCGGTTACGCTGTGTGCAAGCAAAAGTAACGTTACCCGCATGAATAGAAGACAAATATTAGTCGCCAGTGGAGCAACGGCAGTGGGTGCCTTGCTGAGCCCGTTCGCTAAAGCGTCTGAGCTTTTTGCAATCTCGCTCGCGCAATTCTCTTTACACAGAACGTATTACGGTGAACACGCGCAGAGAGGCTGGACGCATTTGCGCAAACTGCTACGTGACAATCCAGCTGCCGCAGTTTCCACTGGGCCCGATCCATCTGACTTTCCGATACTCAGCAAAACCCAGTTCGGCATTAACGCTGTTGAATACGTCAATCAGTTCTACTACGCACAACTAGGAAATGAGTCTTATTTCAAGGAAATGGCGTTAAAAGCGAACGATCATGGCGTCGTGTCACACCTCATGATGCTTGATGGTACAGGACCGATCGGAGCATCGGACCGTTTGGTGCGTTCCAAGGCTCGTGAGAATGTAAAACAATGGATGGCCATGGCTAATTTGTTGGGTTGTTCTATTGTGCGTGTTAACGCGCAAGGGGACGGAGATCCAATTGCGCGAGCGAAGCGTACGGCTGAGGCACTTGACCAGCTCGCAGAGGACGGTCACGGCATGGGGTTGCAGGTGGTGGTAGAAAACCATGGAGGTCTGTCCAGCAATGGTGCTTGGCTCGCGAACGTGATGTCTAGGGTAAAACATGCGGGCGTCGGCACGTTGCCAGATTTCGGCAACTTTAAGACCGGCCAAAATGACGAAGGTGAAGACATTTGGTATGACCGCTATATGGGCGTTTCCGAGTTAATGCCATATGCCAAGGCTGTTAGCGCAAAATCTTACGGCTTTGGGTCTGACGGTAACGATATAGCGACGGATTATCATCGCATGATGAAGATCGTTTTAGACGCAGGCTATCGAGGATACGTCGGTGTCGAGTACGAAGGTCGTGAAATGGATGAAGTCAGTGGGATCCGGGCGACAAAGGTGCTTTTAGAACAGATACGCGATCAATACTAGGGGTAGCCTGTGTCGCATAGATGAATCCCTTTTGGGTGCTATTCCGTAATCGAAGCCCAGTATTTTCGAAGCGCCCAGCCGCTCGCATAGAGCGAGGCTATCGGGATGAGAAGTGTTTGTAGCAGGAACACGACGATCAGATTGATGAGGTCTTCGACAGTCGAAGCGACTGTCATCTGCAAATTTGTTAATTGACCTTTGATATCCAGGGCTTGTGTTGATGAGTCTAGTAAATGATTGAGACCTTGGGCGGTGCGGTCAAAGAAACTGTCGTCTTCACTGGACTGTGAAGCTGTGGATTGATTTTGGATTTCCTGGATAGAGGTAGAGGTCAAGGTCAGATTTTCGATCGCGTGATCTTGCATGCCTTGTAGAAAGACTGAATCCACCCAATGGGTGGCGAGCAGGGCGACAGCTAAGAAAAAGCGCAAAAAAATCACGAAGCCAAGTATTTTGCTTAAGAGTCCAAACCATGGTGGACGCGTTTTGTAGACCCACAAGGCGACAGTGAATGTTAGAGCGATGATGGTGACGAGACCAGACAGCCAAGCACTCGCCATGATTTTACCGAGCGTCAATTGAAGTCCAAGCGAGACGCTGGCGAGTAGCGCGAGTGCAGAAAACCGTTCTACCAAATCGTTCAGCGGATCGAGAATTTCGCCAAGCGTCAGAGTGACGCCAACCCCGACAGGTTGTATTGCTACTTCGGTTCCTTGTGCGACGGAAATCACACCATTGAACGTGCGGGCTAATGCAAGGATTGCCAGAGCCTGTTTCAAGTTGCTCAGCGTGACGTCATCGGCATGATCGTCGACCGTTGCGGTCCATGACAACGCCAACAGTAGTGCTAGGCTTGCAGAGATAAGACCTTTTCGAAGCGTGGTGTTGATAGTTATATGGTGGTTGGACCGCTAAGGGAGGTGGGAACCACGGCCTTCTTGGCTTAGGAATAGCGATTCTAACTTCTCTGTCACAACATTGGTTAGATTAGTTCTGTCCAGATCAGATATGTTTGCAATTGCTGCCAGGCCGATGCGGTGCAAGTGAAGTACGGGCCAGGAGTGCTCGAGTTCGCGTAAGTCACCTTTGGCGAGGACTGGCAAAAACGGCTCACCTTTTGGTCGATTGTTGATGATCGCCCGCATGCCGGCGGTAAAGGGCAATTGGCGCTTGCCGAGATTTCGATCTTTATCGATATTGGCGAGGTACAGGCCAGTTTTGCCTATAAGCTGTCCGGGGATGATGTAGAGTCCGGTCGCTGTTACCGCTGATTTCTCGATGTGAAAGAAAGTGTCATGAAAAGCGCCCGCGTCGGGAAGAATGACCAGCTTGCGATCCCAGTCTTCTGGGAAAAACATATTGTATGTGGAATAGATTTGTTCGACTGACGGCGAGTAGACGCACAGCGTCGGTTCGAACTGCTTGACGAAATCCATCGCACGTTGTGCTTGCGTGAATGCTTCTAGATCCCAGGCGAGATCCGAATTGATGGGTAAATCCATTGCCATCGCGACTGCTATAAATGTCGTGGCGCATTAGTTTACGATAGCGCTGAGGACGGAGTAGGTTTCGGCCGCTTAGGTGTGAATGGTTTCACACAGATAGTGTGAGGCAATCGTTGCGAGTACCGAGCTTGGTAACACTGAAAAGGTTTCGAGCAAAGGCTGATCTGGAAAAAGTAATCGCGTGGCGTGAATAAACTTGAGTGTTTTTAACCCATCGAACCAATCCAGTACAGCTTTACGACGTTGTTTAGGTTGATATCGCGTTCTAAACAAGGCCTCTCTTTGTTGCCAGCCCAGGGTGTTGAGAATGTCGTTAATTGGCTTCGATGCAGAGAACTGCCCGGTCGTTGCGAATTGATTCAGAGCGCCTAGTGCTTCCCGCAGGAGCTCGAAAGCGTTGAAGTTGTAACTCATGTAGCTTGCGCCACTGGGTTCGCCTACGAGCAGCTCAGATATCTTTTCCAAGGCTGGCCCAGTACCGAAAGGTACTCGTTGGGAAAGTCTTGCAGTAACTGTCACAAGGACTTGTGGACAATATCGCACTGGTGCGATTTTCACGATCTTGTTGAGTAGGTAGAAGTCTTCCCCCGCATTTTTGCGCGGAAATCCGCGAACTTGGGCGTAGGTCTCAGCGTGCACTGCGATGGTGCTGCCCAATGTTGGATAGGCGTGGCGTGAGCCGGCAAAGGTGAGTCCAGCGATGTAGTAGGCCATATGCTGATCATATAGATTGATTGCCCGCCTTACGGTGTGATCATCTGTTTGGTGACGGTGGGCGAATACGTACGCCCCCGAGCCGTCTAGCGGGTGAGAGAAGTAGTTCGCGGGAAGCATGACATCGGCGTCTGTCATGTAGAGCCAAGGGCTCGTGAGCTGATTGGCATGGTGAAGTCTTAACGCGATATCCGTGCCGATCTTTCTGGCCAAGCCGACTCCTCGCTGCCGGGGTAAGGGGCTATCCATGCCATCCAGGACGAGTAAGTGCCTTGAGTTGACTGACGTCAGCGTTTCTAGCAGTGATCGCGTGTGGGCTATTTCTGCAAGGCTTGTGTGCTCTGGGTAGTTTACCACCACAATTAGCAGTGCACCGGCGGCGGCGGCTTGAGCGTGAATGGTGAGAATGGCTGAGGGTGATTCGTTGAAAGCAGGGATCACTATCGCGGCGCTGTAGTTGTCGACTGGAAGCTGATCCTTAATATGTGACTCGGCATATCGAGCGAGGTATTTTGTGCTAGCGTTCACTTGACCGACGAGGTGCTCGTTTTGTTTGATCAGTGGAGGGCTGGGCGAATTGCCTGGTCGGCCATAATCTGACCTTCCTGCTCTGTGAATATCGCCAGTTGGCGGCAAACGTCGTCTTCGGGATAAAACTCACCCGCAAGATCGACGAACGACTCCCAGTGGCGCTCTTCGCTGTCCGCGATGGCGTCGTAGAACTTGCTTAACTCTGGATCTGTCACGCGACCTGCGACCAACCTGAAGCGCTCTGCGCCTCGACGTTCGACCACCGCACCAATGAGGAGACGATCGAGAAGAAAATACTCTGGTCCCCTGCGTATCAATGCGTTTAATTGGTGGATATAGGGATCTTTTTGGTCGGCGCCGGGAACCACGTCACGGGCCAACATCAATCGAATCACTTCGCGGTAGTGATTCAGCTCCTCAACGGCTAAATCGACCATCGCGTTCAACAGACGCGGCTTGTCTGGATAATGGGCTGCGACGCTCATGGCCATCCCAGACGCTTTCTTTTCACAGGAGGCATGGTCTTTGAGAAACTCGTCGAAATCTTTGCACACGGCATCGAGCCATTCAACCGGACTAGCGACGAGTGTCGGTGTTAGCGATAGATTTCGTTCAGCCATGTTGCTATGTCAGAGATCTCTTGAGGACAGACTTGGTGGCCCATGGCGTATTCCTGCCATTGCACTTGATAGGACAAGTTGAGTAACGCTTCGCGCGAAGTGATGGCTCGAGTGATTGGAATCATTGGGTCGCTCAGACCGTGAGCCATGAAGATTGACGTATCAACGTTGGCGAAGTCGACGCGATCGGCCAGGTGTTCGTGATCGTGCACGTAAGTTGATAGCGCCATAATTCCGCAAAGCTTTTGGCGATGGCTCAAGCCCAATTGCAGGGCGATCACGCCACCTTGAGAAAATCCAGCGAGTGTGACTTTATTTTCTGCCACACCATTTTGAACCTCCCGATCAATGAGTTGCGCGATTGCTGCGGCCGATGCATCGATGTCCTCAGTACCTTTTAGCGGCGCGCCAGGGTCGATGTCATACCAACCGCGCATTTCGGCACCACCATTGATGGTTATCGGTCGCACGGGTGCATTAGGGAAAACGAAGCGTAGCGACTGCTCTAGCTCCAGTATCGGCACGATTGGTTCGAAATCTGACGCATCAGCACCAAGACCGTGCATCCATATGACTGTGCCAACAGGATTGTCCCCACTTTCGGCTTCTAACACCTCAATTTCTGCCAATTCGGACATTGATTAGCTTCCTTTTGCGAATTCGTTCACGGTAAATGACCATAAGGACCTAATCTGGCGAGTGCAAGTTGTCTCGAGGGCCGCCATAATGGTGACATGGATGAAGGTCTAGATAGAAAAGTAAATAAAGACCTGACTCGTCTCACGCCGGCTCTAAAGTTCCTTAGGCCCTATGTTAAGCAGGTAGTTGCGGCAAGTATCGCGTTAGTGGTCACCGCCACCGCGACGCTGTCGCTTGGCCAAGGGATACGGCTTGTGATCGACTCAGGGTTCGCCAGTGGCGAAGCAGAAGTTTTGGTCGAATCGATCAGGCTGTTTGTTGGCTTTGTCGTTTTGTTGACCATTGGCACGTTCGTGCGGTTTTACTTTGTCTCTTGGGTAGGGGAGCGGGTTAGCGCAGATATTCGTCTTGCGGTGTTCAATCATCTAATCCGTATGCACCCAGGCTTCTTCGAAGAAAACGCGCCGAGCGAAATTCAATCCCGCATTACGACCGATACCACCCTCCTACAAACCGTCATCGGCTCTTCCGTTTCTATTGCGCTTCGTAATGTATTGATGTTCTTGGGTGGAATCGTTTTGCTTTTCGTAACCAACGCGAAGTTATCGCTCATTGTGGTTGCGAGCATTCCTTTTGTCGTTGCGCCCATCATTTTGATTGGTCGTAGGGTGCGACGTTTGTCGCGGACGAGCCAGGATCGACTTGCGGATGTTGGTAGTTTCGCCGGCGAATCGCTGCGACATATAAAAATTGTGCAGGCGTTTAACCATGAGGGTCGGGACGAAGTTGTTTTTAAAGAACGCGTAGAACAGGCGTTTGCCGTTTCTCTGCAGCGTATTCGGCAACGTGCGGTACTGGTTGCGATTGTCATGTTATTGGTCTTCGGTGCGGTCGCGACGATGCTTTGGTTTGGCGGTCAAGCAGTACTGACAGGGCAGACTAGTGCTGGTGAGTTGGCTGCGTTTATTTTTTACGCCTTCATCGTTGCTGGGTCGGTTGGCGCGATCAGCGAAGTCTTGAGTGATCTGCAACGCGCGGCCGGTGCAATGGAGCGATTGATGGAGCTTTTGGCGAGTCCGAGTCTCATTAGTGATCCAGAGAATCCTAAGACCGTTCGAGGTACGGAGCTACAACTGAGTGTCGACGCACTGAGTTTTAAATATCCCACACGACCCGATGCGCAAGTTCTGCAGGAAGTGTCCTTTACCGCTTCGCCTGGAGAGATGGTGGCTGTAGTTGGCCCTTCAGGGGCCGGTAAAAGCACGCTGTTCGACTTGATACAGAGATTTTATGTGCCCGACAGCGGCGCTCTCAAGTTGGGCGGAGTCGACTGCGCTGAGTTGAATCTGGAGACCATTCGCGCACACATCGGTTTTGTGCCGCAAGATCCGGTGATGTTTGCGGGGACGATTCGAGAAAACCTGCTGTATGCCAGAGAAATTGCTACTGAAGATGATATTTGGCAGGCGGCAAAACTCGCCCATGCGGAAGAATTTATTCACGCCTTACCTGCTGGGTTAGAAACTAAAATGGGTGAGGATGGCGTTGGCTTGTCGGGTGGCCAGCGACAGCGGTTAGCGATTGCTCGAGCGCTTATTGCGAGGCCCGCAATCTTGTTGCTTGATGAAGCAACGTCAGCCTTGGATGCCCAAAGCGAACATCACATCCGTCTGTCGATCGAAGGATTGAAGGGCAAGATGACAATCCTGGTGATCGCGCACCGACTTTCCACGGTTCGACAGGCGGATCGGATCCTCGTTCTAGAAGATGGACACCTTCGTGATAGCGGCTCTCATGACGAGCTAATGGCGAGTAGTGAATTGTATGCGCGCTTCGCACGCATACAATTTGCAGCCTAATTCTCCTAACTGGTGCAGTTAGTGGTGTAAATACCGCATAAAAAGCATAATGTTGTTGGCGGCGAGCTAACCTATTGGTTTAGAATTGCGAGCCGGTCAGTCAGGCTAGATTCTGCGCTGCCCCGGAATGATCAAAATCGATACTTCAACATAATACAAGAAGTCAAAACAATAAGATCAGATTGCACTCGCACGCCTTGAAGTAGTGTGTCGAGCGCGAAAGATCTGGGGGCTATGCTATGGGACCGCTTCAAGGACTGAGATTAATTGAGCTGGCAGGTATTGGGCCTGGCCCATTCTGTGGAATGATGTTATCCGACATGGGTGCTGAAGTGATTCGTGTTGAACGTCTGGGCGGCGCGACCACTGCACCTAAAGATGTGTTAGCGCGCAACCGTCGTTCTGTATCTGTAGATCTCAAGGATCCCAAAGGCGTCGAGGCTGTCCTGCGGTTAGTAGAAACGGCGGATGGCTTGTTTGAAGGCTTTCGACCCGGCGTTACCGAACGATTAGGCCTTGGCCCGGATGACTGCCTGGCGCGCAACCCCAAACTTGTTTACGGACGAATGACGGGGTGGGGACAAGATGGTCCGATGGCCCATGCCGCTGGTCATGATATCAATTACATCGGCTTAGCCGGAGCGCTTCACGCGATTGGCCGTCCAGGTGAAAAACCTGTGCCTCCACTCAATCTCGTTGGTGACTTTGGCGGTGGTGGCATGCTGTTAGCGTTTGGTATGGTTTGCGGATTGCTAGAGTCTGGACGATCGGGCGAGGGACAGGTCATTGATGCAGCCATGGTTGATGGCACAGCGTCGCTGATGGCGATGTTTTTCTCCTTTGCCGCGGGCGGTGGTTTTTCTGATCAGCGCGGAACCAATATGCTCGATGGCGGGGCGCCATTTTATGACACTTATGAAACCGCTGACGGAAAGGCAATCTGTATTGGTTCGATCGAACCTCAGTTTTATGCGTTGTTAAAAGAGAAGGCGGAGTTGCCTGAAGAGCGCTTTGGCAACCAGATGGATACCAGCCAGTGGCCTGCTTTGAAAGAAGAGCTCGCTGCTATTTTCAAAACAAAGAGCCAGGATGAATGGTGCACGTTGATGGAAGGCACAGACGTCTGCTTTGCGCCAGTACTCTCCATTTTCGAAGCACCGGATCATCCGCATAATAAGGCTAGAAACAGTTTTTATGAAGTTGATGGTGTGATGCAACAAGCGCCGTCACCGCGCTTTTCGCGAACGGTCCCAGAAATTTCACACGGCGCTAGAGTGCCAGGAGAGGATACTGTTTCCGTTTTGCAGGATTGCGGATTTGCTGCCGAAGAAATCAGCGCACTACAAGAAAACGGCATCATCGCCGTCTCGTCGCATTTTCGCTCCAGCTAAAATCATCTTCAAATATATTATTAGTAAAACTAAAAGGTACCTTTAAATGAGTGTCGAGTTGTTAGATAACCCCCGCTTCCACGGTTTTCGCGTGCGTCGTCAGGTAGAAGGAAAAACGTTCCAGGAATATTTTTCTTTGAAAGAAAATGGCAAGCGCTTACGCGGAGTGAAGCGTGCTGCCGTTAAAGAGCTAGCCGAAAAGCGTGACGCGACACTTTCAAAATTGCAGGCGAAAGCAAAGGACAAAGCGGATAAGGAAATCCAACTCGATGATTCAGGACAGGTTAAAGGTATCTTATGCCGTCTGAAGAAAGAAAAGAGCGGAACCATGACCCCGGTTTTCCAAGTTGGGATTATGTCGCGCAAAACGGAAAAAATTGTAAACACTACCGTCTCGATCAATAAGCATGGTATTAAGACCGCATGGCAGTCTGCAGTAGATTTTTACTGTCACCACAAGAAAATTAGTAAGCGCGCAAAGATCTATAAAGAGCTTGTTGCGATGTGTCCGAAGAAAGCTCGAGTGACCAAACTTCTGAAAGCACTGGCCTAGGTTGTCAACATGGGCTACGCAGAACTTTATCAACGCTCGCTGACCGATCCAGACGGTTTCTGGTTAGAACAAGCGTCGAATATTCCGTGGATAAAGGTCCCGACAGTGGGCTTAAGTCAAGATGATAACGGCGCTTGGCGTTGGTTTGAGGACGGCCAGCTCAACACGTGCTATGTCGCCCTTGATCAGCACGTTGAAGCTGGTCGCGGCGATCAAGTCGCGCTGATATACGATTCTCCAGCCACGAATAGCGTTCAGAAGTTCACGTTTGCTGAACTTACTGACTGGACAGCGCGGGTCGCTGGTGGACTCGTGAATCTGGGCGTAGGCAAAGGTGATCGTGTGGTCATCTATATGCCAATGGTGCCAGAGACTGTTGTTGCGATGCTGGCTTGTGCACGCATCGGGGCAATTCACTCGGTTGTTTTTGGCGGGTTTGCAGCACCTGAACTTGCAACCCGAATTGATGATGCAACGCCGAAGGTAGTGGTTTCTGCATCCTGCGGCATCGAGTTTGAACGAATCATTGCGTACAAACCATTGCTAGATGAAGCCATTAGGTTGAGTAAACATAAACCTCGACACACAGTTATCCTGCAACGCCCACAGTGTGTGGCGGAAATGATGGAAGGTCGCGATGTCGACTGGGCGTCGTGGGCGGCAGATGCCGAAGCGCATGACTGTGTGGCGGTTGCAGCAACCGATCCGCTGTACATCCTATACACGTCAGGCACGACGGGGAAACCTAAAGGGGTTGTTCGGGATAACGGCGGACATGCCGTTGCTCTTGAATACAGTATGTCCGCGATCTACGGGGTTGAGGCGGGTGATGTCTACTGGGCTGCGTCTGACGTTGGCTGGGTCGTTGGTCATTCCTATATTGTGTACGGGCCTTTGTTCAAGGGCTGCACGACAATTTTGTATGAAGGTAAACCCGTACGGACCCCAGATGCCGGAGCGTTTTGGCGAGTCATTGCCGACCATCGAGTAAAGAGTTTCTTCGTAGCTCCGACCGCCTTCCGAGCGATAAAGAAAGAGGATCCTGATTGCAAACTCAAAGCGCAATACGATCTTTCCTCATTGAAATATCAGTTTGTGGCGGGAGAGCGCCTTGACCCACCTACTTACTATTGGTTGCAGGAACACTTGCCTGGGATCCCGATTATTGACCATTGGTGGCAGACTGAAACCGGTTGGTCGATGTGTACGAATATGGCTGGTGTGGAGTTGTTAGAGACGAAAGCAGGTTCGCCGACTTTGCCTGCGCCGGGTTATGACCTACGGATCCTGAATGAAAATGGTGAGGAGCTTGGTCCGGGACAAGAAGGTTCGATCGTCATCAAAGAGCCGTTACCCCCAAGTGGTTTTCCCACCGTGTGGGGCGATCACGATCGCTACGTCGAGAGTTACTTCAGTCAATACCCGGGATTCTATCTCACCGGTGATGGCGGCTATCGGGATGAGGATGGCTATGTTTATGTGATGGGTCGTATAGACGATGTCATCAACGTTGCTGGACATCGGTTGTCGACTGGTCAGATCGAGGAGGTTGTGGCTTCCCACTCTGCGGTTGCTGAGTGTGCGGTGATCGGGGTTGCGGACGTCGACAAAGGCCAGGTTCCAATCGGTTTGATGCTGGTCAAGGACGGATTAAACATTGATGCGGCGACACTGCAGGCTGAGCTCGTGCAGATGGTGCGCGACAATGTGGGCGGCATAGCGAATTTCAAGCGCGCGATCGTAGTGCCGCGGCTACCGAAAACTCGATCTGGAAAGATTCTTCGAGCCGTCATGCGCAAAATGGTCGATGGTCAATCGTATGTCGTGCCCTCGACGATTGATGATCCTGCAATCATTGATGAAATCCAGGCCTGCCTGATCGAGGCAGGTGTCATCTCTCCTTCAAGACGATGATTATTGTTCACGGCACGATCCCGCTATTGCCTGGTTGTCGCGAGCGCGCAATTGACCTCGCGCGTGATATGGCTGTTGTGACACGGGAAGAAGTTGGTTGTCTCTCGTATGATTTCTATTTGGGCCTATCTGATCCAAACACCCTGATGCTGTTCCAGGAGTGGGGAAGTATGGAAGCTCTAGTGGCGCACTTTCAAACCGACCATATGGCGTCCTTCTTGCGTGAGCTGCCTGAACTCGTATCTGGAGAGATCACGACGCGAAGATACGTGGTACAAAGTATGGACGATGAGGAACCTATCGAGCAGGAAGAGGCGGCGCCGATCGTTCACTGAAAAGTTGAACGCAAAGCCACGTTACTATCTCACAGGCCGTTGATGGTCGAATAGCTTGCGCCTTTTTCGAGCGATGTGGCTACCTAGCTCAAGTGCCAGGGTTCAATCTTTATCTCGCTGAAGCCGATGCGCATGTGCTGTTTGCTCAAAGTGGTTGTTTTTTCGTAAGTGATGTCGACGACTAACTCGCGAGTTCAAGGTGGTATCCGATCAATACTCCGCGGGTAGCGACTAGACATGGCTGGGTGGCGGTTCTTCGGATTTCCGCCTTCGTTCTGTTGTGCCGACACTTGGCCGATGCGCATGTGTGAAACCAGGATTACAAAGCCCTCCAGGTCGAAGACATGGAATCGTTATGTAGATATGCGCATCTTGCTTGGCGAGAGCGGCTTTGAGCTTGTCGGCACAAACGGACCGTCTAAACCGAATGTCGACCTAGGAGTGTAGCTGCACGACAAAGTGATGTTACCGCGAGTGTTGCCCGGCGGCTTCAGCTTCGCGGAGTTTTCGTACAAGAAAGGCGGTGGCACCGCACAGTATCAGGGCAAATACAATTTCGAGGCTACCGACAAGTACCAAGCTACCGTCATAAACCACGACTACCCCGTGTACGAAATACAGTAGCGACCCGAGGCAAAGTAAGAAAATTGACCGTATGGTCCCGGCGAGCATGCCGGGCAACGTTGTTAGCAGAGGGGCAACCTGTATCGCGAACCAAATTATGTTTGGGCCGACATCAGGTAGTGGTGTGATGAAGAATTGTCTGAGTCCTGTTAAGGCAAACAGCGAGCCCAGCGCGAAATAGGATAGAAACAGCCAGCCTTGCATTAATCGATCAACTTTAGAGCTGTATTGGCCAGGCGAACCCCAACCGCACGCGCGAGGACTGCCTCGTGTTCAGAGAGTTCTGCACCCTGCTTGCCAACGTGTGTAACACCATAAGGGGTACCACCGGTGAATGTCTCGTTTAACGCGGCTTCTGAATAAGGCACGCCTTGGAGAATCATACCGTGATGGAAGAGGGGTACCATCATGGTCAATAGCGTCGATTCCTGACCGCCATGCAATGAGTTGGTTGAGGCGAAAACGGTGGCCGGTTTACCGGCAAGCGCACGTGTCATCCATAGGTCAGCTGTGCTGTCTAAAAAGTGCTTTAAGGGTGCCGCAATGTTGCCAAAGCGTGTCGCGGATCCAATAGCCAGACCAGCACAGTTTGCGAGTTCTTCCTTAGTGCAGTACACCGCGCCTTCGTCGGGAACCGGCGGTGCGGTTGTCTCTGTTGTTGTGGAAAGCTCCGGCACGGTGCGGATCAAGACATCGATTCCTGACACCTGATCCACGCCGCGGGCGATGTGGAGGCCTAAATTTTTCGTGCCACCAGCTCGCGAGTAGAAAAGAACGAGGATATAGGGTTGAGTGGTCATTGGGTCTTGCACTAGATCAACGCTGCGACATTTTCCGGCGGTCGCCCGACCACGGCCTGATTCCCTTTCACGACGATGGGCCTTTCAATCAGGATTGGATGGTTAACCATCGCCTGAATCAACTCCGCAGAAGTTAGGGCATCGTTGCCTAAGCCGTTTTCCGCATAAGCGGCTTCCTTGGTGCGCATTAGGTCTCGCGGCTCAAGCTTGAGCATGTCGAGGATATGCTTGATTGTTTCTGCGTCCGGTGGGCTGGTCAGGTATTCCACGATGTTGGGCACGATGCCGCTTTCTTCAATAATCGCTAGGGTCTGTCGAGACTTGGAACAACGTGGGTTGTGGTAGATGGTCACATCGGACATGGTCTTCTCGCTCGATCAAAATTCGTGCACAGTATACCGGTGAATGACGCAGTAAAAACTCAAGTGAAGCAATGGCAGGATCAATTGCGTAATGGACTCGGTATCGTGCGTTGGTATGCGGGAGAGATGTGGCATCAATTTTGGGATCACAACTGTATCAATGCCGCTGGGGCGCTGACTTATACGACTCTTTTTGCGGTAGTCCCTCTGATGACGGTGACATACACCTTTTTTTCCTTAATCCCTGAATACCGTGGCGTCGAACAACAAGTGCAGAACTTTGTTTTCCACAATTTCGTTCCGGGTAGTTCCAATGCCGTGCAGGAGAAGTTAGCCGAATTTGCCGATCGAGCGCAGAATCTCACTTTTGTAGGGTTTCTACTTTTATTCGTGACCGCTTTCATGATGCTTGTCACGATTGAAAAAAGCTTCAACACGATATGGCACGTTGCGGAACCGCGACGGGGTTTGCAGCGCTTTCTCTTGTACTGGGGCGTGTTATCGCTTGGACCTGCGTTCGTTGTCATTGGTATGTGGTCGAGTATCTATCTTCTAAGCCTGCCCTTAGTTTCCGAGATGGATACATTCGGCATCCGTGAAGTATTTTTGGGTTACCTACCGGTATTTTTAAGTGTGGCGGGGTTTACCGTCTTATACTGTGCGGTTCCCAACTGTCACGTCCCGTTTAAGCATGCGCTGGCAGGTGGGGTGGTCTCGATGATTGTTTTTCAAACTGCGTTTAACGTATTCGCAATTAGCTCACGTGCGTTTATGTATGAGCCGGTGTACGGAACCTTTGCCGCACTGCCAGCGTTTCTTGTCTGGCTTTACCTGGTCTGGATGATGATACTCATGGGTGCCGTGTTCGTGCGTTGTCTGGCGATCCCCAGGGATGATGAGCAGGATCCAGAACCTTTGCTGATTAAAGCGACGCGGGTTCTACGACTCCTTCATGATGCACACCAGGAAGGGCAGACGATTAGCGATAAGCAGATTGGTCGCACAGTGAATTTGAACCGGTTTGAGCACGCAAAGGTATTCACTGTTTTCAAGGAGTTTAATCTCTTGTCGCAGACTGAAGATGAGCATTGGATATTGGGCAGGAACCTAAAAGCGATTACGCTCTGGGATCTCTATCAACGGCTGCCGGATGGCTTAGATCTTGTGCGGCTCAAACGTATTGAGGATTTACCGCGTGTCGTTGCACCATTGATTTCGATTACCCAGTTTGGCTCGAACGAGATGTCTGTTTCTTTGGATAGCGTATTTACATGAAACACTTTTTTTTAAGTTTGTTAGCGATCAGTTTGCTTGGCTGCACCCCTGGCGCTCAGGTGCAATTTGCAGATGGAACTTATACCCAGAAGTCTCATTGGCAGGATCGATGGCTTGTTATTAATTACTGGGCGGAGTGGTGCGGTCCGTGTCGGCATGAAATTCCGGAACTCAATGAACTCCACCATAATCGGGTTGAGAGCGGGGTGGTGGTCATGGGCGTAAATTGGGACGGTCTGCAGGGGAAGAAACTGAACGATGTTATTGAGAGAATGGCTATCGAGTTTCCAACCTTACTTATTGACCCATACGCTGAGTATGGCTTCGAACGCGCGCAGCAGCTGCCTGTCACGGTACTGCTTAATCCAGCGCGAGAAGTTCATCGCATACTGTTAGGGCCGCAGACGCAGAAAAGTATTCTTGCAGCGATGGAATCATAGCGTTACTGATACTGGCAGGCGTTCAAGCTGTAGTTTGTGCAGCTGGCTTGGAGGTCGGGAAGATCTTCGCGTGTTTTGTTGCGCCACTGCGTCCGCCAAGCCGTTATGACCTTCTCCGGATATTTGAGCCTACCGCGACTGCCGTTGTAACGCGCCAGGGCGTCGACGAGATCACCTTTTGAAACATCAAGGTAGTGAGCAAGAATAACAGTGCCATAGCGCACGTTCGTTGCGACGTGCGTGAGATTGTCTTGCGGGCGTCCAATTTCTAGGCGCCAGAAGGGCATGACCTGCATAAGACCTTGAGCACCGACACGAGAAATTGCGTAACGATTAAAAGCACTTTCAATCTGCATAACCGAAAGCACCAAATCAGGATCTAAGCCCCGCTGCATACTCTCTCGATAAACCAGTTGTAAAAGCTCTAAGCGTTGGGGGAGTGATTGGATGTATCGACTCAATCTCTGATCCGAGACGCGTAACCAAACTTCAGCGTCAAACCGATCCACGGTTGCGTGGGCCGCCGCTAGTGCGTATGCCAGGCGCTCGCGTAGCAGGGGGTCGACAGCGGTGTCTGCGCTCTTCGCGGGCGTCGCCAAAACGAAAAAGCATGCCAGGGTTGCTGTTTGAAGCAATGCGCGCATGGCTTAACCAGATAAATAATCCATGATTTTATCTATCGGTATTTCGCTAGACGTTTCGTCTTGGCGTTTTTTAAATTCGAGCATGCCATTCTTTAGACCGCGATCGCCAATGACGACTCGGCGCGGCAAACCAACCAGATCTGCATCGGCAAATTTAACCCCAGGCCGTTCGTTGCGATCATCCATGAGCGCTTCTATCCCGGCTTGTTTGCAGGCTTCATAGAGATCATCGGCTGCGGCTTTAACACGGTCAGACTTTTGGTAATTCAGCGGGAGTATATGCACCCTGAATGGCGCGACAGGTTCTGGCCAGCAAATGCCGTGCTCGTCGTGATTCTGTTCGATTACCGCGGCAACTAAGCGGGTGACACCCATGCCGTAGCAGCCCATCAATGGCGTCAGGGTGCGACCGTCCTGATCGAGCACGCGTGCGTTCATGGCTTCGCTGTAGACCTTACCAAGTTGGAAAATGTGGCCAACCTCTATGCCGCGTAAAAACTTGAGCGTGCCTTGCCCGTCAGGCGCTAAATCGCCTTCGACGACGTTTCTCATATCGACAATTTGCTCTTCAAGTAGCTCGCAATCTCGGCCCCAGTTAGCGCCGGTGAAGTGTTTGCCGGATATGTTTGCACCGCATGGAAAATCAGCGATTGCTGCTGCCTCGCGATCAACCAGGTAGGGTATCTTGCTGTTGATGGGCCCCAACGAGCCGACATCTGCACCCGTGGCAGCAGTGATAGCGGCCGCGTCTGCGAACTGCAGAGGACGGCTAACACCGGCTAGTTTCGCTGCCTTTATTTCATTGAGTTCGTGGTCTCCGCGCAAAACAAGCGCTATTAATCCTTCCTCGCCCTGAACGACCAAGGTCTTAACGGTCTGATCGGCCCTTATGCCGATGAGCTTGCACAGATCGTCAATTGTCTTCTCGTTTGGCGTATCGATTGTGGACAAGTCTTGCCTTGACTGAGGTCGTTGTGCGGGCGGCGCGGAGGCGGCTTTTTCAATGTTTGCCGCATAGCTGCCATCCGATGCGAAGACGATGGTGTCCTCCCCTGACTCGGCTAGGACATTAAATTCGTGGGAGTTAGAACCGCCGATGTTACCGGTGTCTGCTTCAACTGCGCGAAAATCCAATTCCATACGCGTCAGAATGCGACTGTAGCAGTCATACATTTCCTGATAGGTCTCGTCGAAAGAGGCCTGATCGGCGTGAAAGGAGTAGGCATCTTTCATGGTAAATTCGCGGGCGCGCATAGCGCCAAAGCGAGGCCTGCGTTCGTCGCGAAATTTAGTTTGGATTTGATAGTAGTTTACTGGTAGCGAACGATAGCTCTGTATCTCTCGTCTAAATAGATCTGTTACGACTTCTTCGTGAGTGGGGCCCAAGCAAAAATCGCGCTCATGTCGATCTTGCATCCGCATCATTTCCGGACCCATTTTTTCCCAGCGACCAGATTCCTGCCAAAGTTCTGCAGGCTGTACGACGGGCATGAGTATTTCTTGTGCGCCGCTCTCGTTGAGTTCTTCGCGAATAATCGCTTCGATCTTTCGTAGTACGCGTAGACCGAGCGGAAGCCAGGTGTAGAGGCCACTCGCTAGTTGACGCAGAATACCGCTTCGAAGCATCAGCTTGTGGCTCACCACGTCCGCATCCGCTGGGTCTTCTTTCATGGTTGGTAGGAGGAAGTTCGATTGACGCATGGCTATCTAGAAAGTTGTAATGATTGTTGTTAGTAAAGCTTAGTTGTCGGCCATAAAAAAGGGCCGTTTGGTAAAACCCAACCGGCCCTTTCTAAAGCTGTCAGCAGATCTAGCTGATCATGTCTTTGAGCTTCTTAAGCGCCGTCACGCGAACGCGTGTCGTCGCTGGCTTCGCAGCGATGACGATTTCTTCGCCAGTCGCGGGGTTGCGACCCATACGTTTTTTGGTTGCTGGACGTTTAGCGGCTTTGATCTTGAGTAGACCTGGGAGCGTGAACTCGCCAGCAGCGCGCTTGCGGATATGACGTTCGATTACAGACTCAAGCTCATCCATCACTGAACCCACCTGCGCTCGTGATAGACCAGTATTTTCAGAGACTTCGTTAAGTATCTGAGTCTTTGTCATTTTCTTGCCAATACCAGGCTTCCTCTTAGGTGCAGGAGCCGTCTTTTTTGCAACTGGGCTTTTTTTAGGGGCTGCCTTTTTCTTTGCAGGCGCTTTCTTGACGGGAGCCTTTTTCTTAGCGGGTGCTTTTTTTCGGGTGGCCATGAACTATCCTTTTGTCGGTGTTTAACAGCGCAATTCCACTCTCCTCGATCCGCTGGCGGCGCCAGCCCAATCTAAGAGGGGTTTCGCAACGTCTCTCAAACTTCAACCATTTATTTGTCTACCACTACTCGGTTGGTGTTAGCGGGGCTTTGATCCTTGCGCTCGAGATTAAAACATTGATCGCAGCAAAGAGAACTAGTAAGCCAATCGTTAACAAGCAAACAAAAACAGTGATTGAAGGCTGAACCAGGCTGTACAGACCTGATGTCGCGCTTTATAGCCCATCGACTAGGGTCTAGCAACTAAAGTTTGCAAAAATACTGTATTTTTATTGGTTTTTTTAAGATGATGCGCCGCTAAATTTTAGTCTAACGTGCAAGCTCTGATGTTCGTCGGGTAAGAACGTGAGTCTGAAATACGCAGATTGTGATTGGAAGATTGGGTTAGTAATTTAATATGCCGATATACGAATACGTGTGTGATCAATGTGGTCACCAATTAGAAGCCTTTCAAACCTTGAGTGAAGGTCTACTGACTGTGTGCCCTGAATGCAGCGAAGAAAGCTTACGAAAAAAAATTTCAGCGGCTGGATTTAGGCTTAAAGGCGGTGGTTGGTACGAAACAGACTTTAAGTCCGGGAACAAGAAAAATGTTGCTGGGTCTGAAACGCCATCATCGTCGGACTCGTCTTCAAGCGGTTCCTCTTCAAGCGGTTCCTCTTCAGGCGGTTCCTCTGCTAGCGGTTCGTCCTCAAGCGATTCTTCAAGTGGTTCGAGCAGTTCGTCTGGTAGCACATCAAGTTCATCGAAATCTGACTAGGTCTTCAGATTGGCAGATCCAACGGAGCGGATCCGCTAGAATGCTGCAGTCAGACACATAGCTGATTACCGATCTAAATAAGGGATAACAATGCGCAGTCATTATTGTGGGGAGCTCAATGCCACCCACGTGGGCGAAGAAGTACAGGTTTGTGGCTGGGTGCACCGACGACGGGATCACGGTGGTGTGATATTCCTCGATATCAGAGATCGAACCGGCATCATTCAAGTTGTGTTTGATCCAGATACCAAGCATAGCTTTCAAACGGCGGATAGTGTGCGCAACGAATTTGTGTTGTTCGCCAAGGGTAAGGTGCGGCCGCGACCTGAAGGGACTGTGAATCCTGAAATGCTAACAGGCGAGATTGAGGTTCTGGGACTTGAGCTGGATGTTCTAAATGCAGCTCAAACCCCGCCGTTCCAACTGGATGATCATTCGGAAGCCGGTGAAGACGTGCGACTGAAGTTTCGCTATATGGATCTGCGCCGCCCCGAAATGCAACAGAAGATGCGTATCCGGGCGAATATTTCGAGTCAGGTTCGCCAATACCTCGAAGACAATGGTTATTGGGAAGTGGAAACCCCGACCCTTTCGCGCGCAACACCAGAAGGTGCGCGGGACTATTTGGTGCCGAGTCGAACCCATCCTGGGCAGTTCTTTGCCTTGCCACAGTCGCCTCAGGTCTACAAACAGTTGCTCATGATGTCCGGTATGGACCGTTATTATCAGATCGCCCGCTGCTACCGTGACGAAGATCTTCGTGCCGATCGCCAACCTGAATTTACCCAGATCGACATCGAAGCCTCCTTCGTATCGCAGCGAGATGTGATGGCTATGACAGAGGGGATGTTACGACAAGTCTTCTCTGCCGTTTTGCAGCTAGAGTTACCCGAATTCCCAGTGATCAGTTGGGATAACGCAATGCGTGACTACGGTAGTGACCGCCCTGACTTGCGCAATCCGCTGAAGCTAATTGATATCGGTGATCTGATGGCGAATGTTGAGTTTAAAGTCTTCAACGGACCGGCTAACGATCCACAGGGTAGAGTCGTCGCTTTGCGAGCGCCCGGTGGTGCCCGACTTTCGCGGAAGGTAATTGATGACTATACCGAGTTTGTTAGTCGCTACGGTGCGAAAGGTCTCGCGTATATCAAAGTGAATAATCTTGCCGCCGGCGAAGAGGGGCTGCAGTCACCGATATTGAAATTTCTGACCCCTGAGATTACTCGTCATGTGCTTGAGCGGGTTGGGGCAGAGGATGGCGACCTGGTATTTTTCGGCGCTGATAAAGCCTCGGTAGTGAATGACTCGATTGGTGCTTTGAGAAACGAATTGGGTGCTCAGCTTGGATTGCTTGAGCCGGGATTCAGACCCTGTTGGGTGGTCGATTGGCCGATGTTTGCTGAAGGTCGCGATGGTGGCCTAGGCGCTGAACATCACCCGTTTACACAACCGACGTGTACGCCGGAAGAGCTGTTAGCGGAACCGTTAGCGGCTAAGGCGGCAGCTTACGATGTTGTTCTTAATGGTTATGAGTTGGGTGGCGGGAGTTTGCGAATTCACGATCAGGCGATGCAGGCCGCAGTTTTTGAGGCGCTAAAGATGGGACAGCAAGCGCAGAGTAAATTCGGGTTTCTGTTGGACGCACTGCAGTATGGCTGTCCGCCGCATGGCGGTATAGCCTTGGGGTTAGATCGGTTGGTGATGTTATTGACGGACAGTCAGTCTATTCGCGAAGTCATCGCGTTTCCGAAAACACAGACAGCGTCTTGTCTTATGATGTCTGCGCCGAATGACGTGGACGAGCAGCAGTTACGCGATTTGCACATTCGTCTGCGTGGACCGGCTGCGTAGAGCGTTTTCTCAAAAAGTTATCGAAAGAGGTATAGATGGCGGGACATAGTAAATGGGCCAATATCAAGCACCGCAAAGCGGCTCAAGATAAGAAACGAGGCAAGCTATATACCAAGCTGATTAGAGAGATTACGGTTGGTGCACGAATGGGCGGCGGCGACGTCAATGACAATCCGCGACTGCGCGCGGCAGTGGATAAGGCGCTCGCTGCAAATATGCCTAAGGACACGATCGATCGTGCTATCCAACGCGGTGCTGGAGATGGCGATGGTGCTAATGTTGAAGAGCTGACTTATGAAGGATACGGACTCAATGGCGTCGCTATCCTCGTCGAGGCAATGACCGATAATCGAAATCGGACGGTGGCTGAGGTCCGCTATTCCTTCAATAAGTATGGCGGCAATCTCGGCACCGATGGATCGGTTGCTTATCTTTTTAATCGGCAAGGGATGATTAACTTTGCTCCAGGCAACGATGAAGAAAAAATTATGGATGTTGCGTTAGACGCCGGTGCTGAAGACTTCGATGTTGAGGATGATGGGGCTATTTCTGTGACTACCGCGTGGGAATTGTTGAGTAGCGTTGTTGGGGCTTTGACTGAAGCAGGTTTTGAGCCAGATCATTCTGAAGTGACAATGGTGGCGTCGACGACGGTAGATTGTGATGAAGAGACGGCAACAAAGACGCTTAGGCTGGTCGATGCACTTGAAGAGTTGGACGATGTTCAAGAGGTCTATACCAACGGAGACTTCCCGGAGAGTGCCTACGAATAATCCCATCATTTTGGGCATAGACCCCGGTTCGCGGCGAACAGGGTACGGGGTTGTTGAAATGGTTGGTTCCCAACCAAGCTACGTAGCGAGTGGCTGTATCAATGTAGAAAAACTGTCCATGCCTGACCGTCTGGGTGAGATCTACTGTAGTGTGAGTGAAGTGATCGCAAGCTTTTCACCACAAGCATTTGCCATCGAAGAAGTCTTTGTTAGTAAGAATGCGAAATCCGCTCTCATTTTAGGGCAGGCCAGAGGCGTTGCCATCGCAGCAGCGGTACACCACAACCTAACTGTGGCTGAATACGCTGCTCGTCAGATAAAGCTTGCTGTCGTTGGCACTGGTCGGGCGAGTAAAGAACAAGTGCAACACATGGTGCAAGTTATCCTAAATTTATCCGGCCAACCTCAGGCCGACGCAGCCGATGCGCTTGCCATTGCGCTCTGCCATGCCAATACTGTGTCTAACCTTATACATCGGAATCCGACTTGATCGGCAGACTGCAAGGCAAGTTGTTTGATATCTCGGGCAGTGCCATCTTGATCGACGTAAACGGCACAGGCTACGAGGTCGAAGTCGCGGCAAGCGTGATAGAACTTGGTCTGACTATCGGTCAATCTCTAACGGTACATACTCACTTCGTTGTCAGAGAAGACGCACAACTTTTGTTTGGCTTTGCCACTAAAACTGAACGCGATCTATTCCGAGGCTTTATAAAGATTAACGGCGTGGGTCCAAAGATGGGATTAGCACTTATCTCTTCGCTAGATGCTCAAGCGTTGGTAGTCGCTGTTCGAAATGAAGATGTGTCGATGCTGACCCGTGTTCCCGGTGTGGGTAAGAAGACAGCTGAACGCTTGATGGTCGAGCTTAAAAATCGTCTAGGTGAACTGACGGAAGCCGCTGGAGGCACCCTACAAGTTATCGACGTTTTGCCAAATCATGAAGGTCCGATCCGGGAAGCGGAAGAGGCGCTTATTGCCTTGGGATACCGACCACTTGAGGCGAGTCGAACAATCGCAGGCGTGCTTGCACGCAGTGAGGGCGACCTCTCGTTGGAAGATATAGTTAGGCACGCTTTGCGCAGCATTGCCGCCCAAAATGGCTCTAACGCAGGAAGCTCGAATTAATGTTAGAACCTGATCGTCTCATTGGTGCCAAGCCAGAAACTGGTGAAGCGCGTCATGATTATGCGCTGCGACCGACCTCACTCCGTGAATATATTGGCCAAAGCGCGGTCAAAGAACAGATGGAGATTTTTATACAGGCAGCCCGTGGTCGTAAGGAGGCGCTTGATCACACATTGATTTTTGGTCCCCCCGGCCTGGGCAAGACCACACTTGCCAATATCGTTGCGCATGAAATGGGTGTTGCGATTAAGTCGACATCCGGACCCGTTTTGGAAAAGCCAGGTGATTTGGCCGCTATGCTGACCAACCTTGATGAGGGCGATGTGCTCTTCGTTGATGAAATCCACCGCCTGAGTCCTGTGGTCGAAGAGATTTTGTACCCGGCCATGGAGGATTATCAGCTTGATATTTTGATTGGCGAAGGTCCTGCGGCCCGTTCGCTTAAAGTTGACTTACCACCGTTTACGTTGGTCGGCGCAACGACTCGTGCTGGCTTGTTAACAAGTCCGCTAAGAGATCGGTTTGGTATCGTGCAAAGGCTAGAGTTCTATTCAGTCGCTGAATTGACGGAAATCGTATCTCAGTCTGCGGTGAAACTGGCCCTTCAAACTGAAGTTGCGGGCGCAGCTGAGGTCGCGAAACGGAGTCGTGGCACGCCGAGGATAGCGAACAGATTGCTGCGTCGTGTGCGTGATTATTCGGAAGTGAAATTTAATGGCAATATAAGCTCAGCGGTTGCAGATGAAGCGCTCAACATGCTGAAGGTGGACACGTTAGGATTTGATCCGATGGACCGGCGCTTGTTGCGCACGATTATTGAGAATTTCTCGGGTGGTCCTGTTGGTCTGGATACGTTGGCTGCATCGATCAGCGAAGAGAAAGATACAATTGAAGATGTCATCGAGCCTTACTTGATCCAACAAGGTTACCTCATGCGCACCCCTCGAGGTCGCAAAGCGACCAATCGTTGCTATGAGCACTTGGGTCTTACACCACCAAAGGAAGACGGTGGTGTTGGTCAAACTCAACTTGGCCTAACCAAGTAGAAAAAGCTAAGAACGAACAGTCGATAGACAAGGAGATGTATGCCTGACCAGCTTTCCATATTTGAACTAATTGCCAATGCGAGCCTTTTGGTTCAGGCCGTAATGGCTGTGCTCGTGTTGGCTTCTGTAGCGTCTTGGATGATGATATTTCAGCGCTGGTTTTTTCTCCGTAAGCAGCTCTCTGAAATCGACTCTTTCGAAGAACACTTCTGGTCAGGTATTGATCTCAGAAAGTTCTTTGCAGAACTGGAAGACGATGATGACCTGAATGGTATTGAGACCGTGTTTGTTGCCGGATTTAGGGAGTTTACGCGATTGTCGGAGTCAGGTGGCGCTGATGCGGAAGCGATTATGCAAGGCGTGCAACGGGTCACCAGAGTGGCACTCATGCGCGAAGAAGCGCGCCTCGAAACGCACCTAGCTTTCTTGGCGACGGTCGGATCAACGAGCCCTTATGTTGGTCTGTTCGGCACTGTGTGGGGCATCATGAATTCCTTTCGTTCCCTGGCAAATATGAGTCAGGCGACACTCGCTTCTGTCGCGCCAGGCATATCTGAAGCGTTGGTTGCCACCGCGATGGGGCTGTTCGCCGCAATCCCGGCGGTGATTGGCTATAATCGTTTCAGTGCGCGTGTAGAAGGTCTCATGAAACGCTATGAAGCGTTTTCTGATGAGCTAACAACAATTTTGCACCGTGCTGCGCATAGCAAGGTTACTGAATCCTAAACATTTCCGGGTAGGAGCTCACTATGTCTAATCGCCGTAAGCCAATGTCTGAAATTAACGTCGTACCCTACATCGATGTGATGTTGGTGCTGCTCGTTATCTTTATGGCGACCGCGCCGTTGTTGACCCAAGGTGTTGTGGTCGATCTACCTGAGGCGCCATCTGAGCCGGTCGATGAAACCTCAGGCGACCCGCTGGTGATATCGATGCGCAAAGACGGGGCTATATTCATGAATTTGGGTATGCAAGATGCGGACGATGAAGGCACTAGAGTGACTGTCTATTCGTTGCAGGAACAGGCAGGCAAAATCTTGCGAGCTCGCAGCGATGTGCCGGTTTATATCAAAGCCGACCGCGCGTTAAATTATGGCCAGGTGGTTGCAGTCATGACGGTGCTGCAAAAAGCCGGGGCATCGAGTGTCGGGCTCATTACCGACCCTCCGCTGCTTGAAAGCTAGATCGCAGTGTATGCACTTCGCCAATACAGTATCCCACTGTTGCTTGCCGTGATCATGCATGTCGGTGCGGTATGGTCTCTTTACCGTGGCTGGAATCCTGAAAAAGAGCTACAGAACATGGTGATGCCCAATGCCGTGGTCGCCCGTCTATTGGTGCTGGATGCAAAGCAACCGAAAGTCGACTTGGCGGCGATTGAACGTGCCAAAGTGGCCACAGCAGCGAAAAAAGCTGCTCAGGATAAGGCTGCACGTGACGCTGCTGCAAAGGAAAAAACTGCGCAAGACAAAGCACAACTCGCACTGGAAGAGCGTGCAGAGAAAGAAAAAGCAGCACAAGACCGACGCAGCCAGGAAAATGCTCGCAAAGAGCGTGAGCGGCTCGAGCGTATGGCGCGCCTGAGCGACCTCGCGGAATCCTCGATGCAAGACGCCATCGCTTTGGAAAATGCTGAGATGCAGTCAGGTAGTGAAGCAGCTGTCGTGCAGTCATATCACGCGGCAATCTACGATCTGGTGCGTAGAAACTGGTCCAGACCGCCGAGTGCGCGCACCGGCATGAGCGTTAGAGTTCAGGTCGAGCTTATTCCGACCGGGGAGGTGATTGCTGTGACCATTATTGATTCGTCTGGAAGCACAGCGTTTGACCGCTCTGCAGAACATGCTGTGCGACGAGCCACTCGCTTTGATGTGCCGCAAGAAAACAAGTTATTTGAAGCGCATTTCAGAAGGTTTTACATTCTATTTCAACCAGAAGATCTACTAAGGTAGATGATGGACAGAACTTTGGAGGTCGATTGGTGATGCGAGCAGTGATAACGTTTGTCTTATTGACGGTGATATCGATGGGTGGTCACGCATCGACCCTGGACACCATTGTCATTGATTCTGGCGTTGATGATCCGATTCGGATTGCCATCGTACCGTTCAAAATCACCGGTAATCTGCAAAACGAAAGTGGTGTGAACGACATTGTCAGTTTCGACCTTGCCCGCAGTGGACAGTTCGATCCTGTGGCTTCAGAGAATATGCTGTCGCACCCTCACAATCGCCAGCAGGTGTTCTTCCGCGATTGGCGGATTCTAAACGCTCAATATCTGGTCATTGGTACGGTTCAGCCCGCAGAGGTAGGACGTTGGGATGTTAGCTTTGAACTCTACGACATCCCCAATGAGCGACAACTCATCGTCCGGCGCTACAACATTGCCCTGAGTCAGTGGCGGGATGTCGCGCATCGCATATCTGATGCGATATACGAGGAGGTGACGGGGATACGGGGGGCCTTTTCTACCAAGATCATGTATGTCCTCGCGCAGGATTCAGGTACTGCCGATGCGACCTATCGGCTTGAGGTAGCAGATTCTGATGGTGAGCGATCAAGGACTTTGCTAGCGTCTCGAGAGCCAATACTGTCCGCAAGTTGGGCGCCTGATGGTAAGCGAGTTGCCTATGTAACCTTTGAAACGGGCCGTCCATCGATCGTAATCCAAGATGTAGACGGGCCGTATCGTGAGCGCTTAACCAATTTTACCGGCCTCAATGGCTCACCTGTCTTTTCCCCGGATGGTCGTCAGCTAGCAATGGTTTTGTCCAAAGATGGTGACCCAGAAATATTCATCATGGATCTGGCCAGTCGCTCACTGAGACAAATTACTCGCCATCATGCGATCGATACGGAACCGAGCTGGTCGCCAGATGGACGGCATATTATCTTCACCTCTGATAGGCCTGGTAGACCGCAGATTTACCAGCTGGAACTTGCGACAAATTTTCTCGAGCGTTTGACCTTTGAAGGAGACTACAATGCCCGCGCACGACTGATGCCTGATGGCAAACATCTCGTATTTGTGCATAGACAGAACGGCGTTTTTCATATTGCATGGCAGGACTTAGAGCGAGACAATCTGCAGATCTTGACTAAGACGTCGTTGGACGAATCTCCATCGTTGGCGCCGAATGGCACGATGTTGATTTATGCAACACAAAATCAGGGACGTGGGATATTAGCGGTTGTTTCGATCGATGGTCGTGTAAAATACCGACTACCTTCTTCTGCAGGGGATGTAAGGGAGCCGGCTTGGTCGCCGTTTCTGAACTAGATCTGCAAACTAGTCAAAACGCCGGTTTTGACTAACAGTTCTGGTAGAGCAGGGTAAGAGACCAGGTAGACCTTTGGCGCGAAAAGAAAACCGGAGTTGAAGACGGTTAGAGAGTGAAAACTAAACTAAAGACAAGTCGCTGAACAAGGTACGAGAATTACCGAAACGAATCAGCAAAACGAGGAGAAACGATGTACATAGATGAGCTTAAGCCCCGCTTCCGAGGCCTGATCAGGCTGATCGCCGCTGCGTTTATAGTTGCGGGTTGTTCGAGCACCGGCTCACAAGAGCCTCCACCAGAGCCCGAGCCGGTCGATGAAGCACCACAGGTGCAACAACCTATCGAAGAAGTAGATAGTGGACCGCGTGATTTTGGGCCAGGTGACGTCCCGTTGGATGGAAGCGGCAACCCGCTGTCACGTACCTTCTATTTTGACTACGACAAGTCTGTCCTGCGAGTTGCTGATCTGGCGGCGCTAGAAGTGCATGCACAGATACTGCGCAGAAACTCAGATCGCAGTGTGGTGATTGAAGGTCACTGTGACGAGCGTGGTACCAGAGAATACAATTTGGCACTGGGCGAGCGCCGGGCAGATTCGATCAAGACATTCCTTGTATCGGCAGGGGTTTCCGCGCGTCAGATCGAGAGTGTGAGTTATGGTGAAGAGCAGCCTGAAGATCCAGGTCATAATGATTCAGCGTGGACGCGTAACCGACGCGCAGTTGTCAGCTACCGTTAAGGCCCTCATCAGTTGACCAACAGTTTCGTTTTGATCGTGTGCGCGACTTTAGTCGCGCCCTTTTCTTTGTCGGTGTCTGCTGCGGTGCCGATTGAAGAATCTACCGAAGAGACGCGTGTGAACGAACCACAGGTAAGACCGTTGACTCGGCAGTCGACGACGCAACAACGATTGCCTGAGCCAACGCGGCAGGCGAACAATCTGGATATTCCCCCGACGATCGAACCGGGCGTGCCGTCGCGTACGCTGCTGCGAACGACGAGCGCGACGACCATAGATACGCAGCCAAGTGGCGCGATAGCGGCGCAAGGCTCGAATACGGGCAATTTGTCAGGTCTTTTTCGTCAAATGCAAATTTTGCAGCAGGAAGTTCAGGAGCTGAGAGGATTGGTTGAGGTGCAAGACCACCAGATCAAGCGCCTGCAGCGCAATCAAAAGGAGCAGTACCTAGATCTCGACCGAAGAGTGATAGCGGCGGCCTCAGGCCAACCCGTACCAGCACCCAGTGCGACGCCTACCGATGGATCATCTGTTCTGACACCTTCTGGCAATCTCTCTGAAAGGGATGCGTATCGTTTAGCGTTTGATGGCATGCGTGCACAACAGTTTGATCAGTCTTTAGGCGCCTTTCAAAGTTTGATCGAAAACTACCCCAACGGCCAATATACGCCGAATGCTTTTTATTGGATCGGTGAGATATTTCTGGTTGGTAAACAAGACGCAGAGCTTGCGCGCCAGTCGTTCATGCAGGTCGTCAATCTGTACCCAGATCATCAAAAAGCATCGGATGCGATGTATAAGTTGGGTGTTGTCTACAATACATTGGGCGATGATGCTTCGGCGCGACGTTTTCTTGATCAAGTCCAGCGAGAACATGCAAACAGTTCAGCCGCTGGGCTGGCAGAAAAATTCGCAGCGGAACTGCCTTAGACTATAGTGGCGACGGTTTTAGACCTTAGCAGTCAGCTAAGGATCACCGAAATTTTCCTATCCCTCCAAGGCGAGGCGAATACAGTCGGTTTGCCGACTGTCTTTGTGCGCCTTACAGGGTGTCCTTTGCGCTGTCAGTATTGCGATAGCGAGTACGCTTTTTCTGGCGGTAAAATGAAAACCTTGAAAGCTATTTTGGCTGAGGTGACAGAGCTTGGGGTATCGCGTGTGACCGTAACCGGGGGTGAGCCTTTGGCGCAACCCAACGTGCACCCCTTGATGCAGTGTCTTTGTGATAACGGTTATGCGGTAAGTCTTGAGACGAGTGGTGCGCTGCCTGTCGCCAATGTTGATGACCGGGTCGTTCGCGTTGTTGACTTGAAGACGCCTGACTCCGGGGAGTGTCACCGCAATTTATGGAACAACATGGCGTGTCTTGGCATCCGAGATCAGGTCAAGTTTGTCATCTGTTCTCGTTCTGATTATGACTGGGCGAAGCTCAAATGTGATGAGTACGCTCTTTGTGAACGCGTCGCAGACGTGCTTTTCTCCCCCAGTTTCGGACAGATTGAAGGCAAAGACCTCGCAGACTGGATCCTGGCAGACAAAATCGAAGTGCGTATGCAGCTTCAGTTACACAAGTTGCTTTGGGGTGACGTACCGGGGCGGTAAGGACTATGAGCAATGCAAAGAAGAAAGCAGTGGTACTCGTCTCTGGTGGGCTAGATTCGGCAACGGTACTCGCGATCGCAGCGCGCGCTTATGAGACCCACGCTCTGTCGTTCAATTACGGTCAAAAACATCGATCTGAGCTTATTGCCGCCGCCCGCGTAGCAAAGTCGCTTGGTGCAGTTACGCATCGGAGTTTCGATATCGACCTCGGCCAATTCGGCGGATCTGCATTAACTGATGACGCCATCGCCGTGCCCACGACGCCGACACCAGGAATCCCAGTGACTTATGTGCCGGCTAGGAATACAGTTTTCCTCTCCTTGGCGCTTGGGTTGGCGGAAACCTTGGCCGCTCAGGATATCTTTATCGGCGTTAACGCCGTCGATTACTCTGGCTATCCTGATTGTAGACCAGAGTTTATTTCCGCCTTCGAAAACTTGGCTAATCTCGCCACGAAGACAGGTATCGAAGGAGATCAAATACGGATTCATACCCCGCTGATCTCGCTAACTAAAGCTGAGATCATTCGTCAGGGCCGACGTCTCGGAGTCGACTATGCACAAACAGTTTCATGTTATCAGGCGAACGAAATGGGCGCCGCGTGCCGTTTTTGTGATAGTTGCCGAATACGTGCGCAAGGTTTTCGGGACGCGAGTATCGATGATCCAACGCTGTATGCTCGGTAATGGGTGAGACAATGCTTTAATTCAGCGCGAGTCCCTCTTGTAACAAAGTAGGCGCTTGCCTACAATTCGCGGCGCGTTTCTAAGTGCGTCCCGCACCGACAACCGGGGGTCGTTAGCTCAGTTGGTAGAGCACCGGGCTTTTAACCCGTTGGTCCAGGGTTCGAATCCCTGACGACCCACCATTTCCCCGGTTGCTTTCTCCGTGTCTGTTGAGGTCGGACTGTGAGAAATCAGGAACTACAAGATAGCATCGAGCAGCCGACACGGGTGCGAGCCCATTCGGGGCGTTTGTCGGCGTAATGCGCAAACTGTGATTGTTCTGCATATGGCTGCCGCAGGACCTCAAGAAGTTCCCGAACCTTGGTGAAATCCCCCTGTTCAGCATCGTCGATAGCAAGCTGAGCGATGTAGTTGCGTAAAACGTATTTCGGGTTTACCGCGTTCATGATCTCCATTCGATTATTGGGCGACTGCGATGCTATTTGACCTTGGTAGGCTGCCAGCCATGCCTCGGTTTGCGATCGGTGTGCAACCGTCAGCTGATTGGGGACGTAAAACGCATCTTGCAGGTCTTCGTATCGCGATTTGTTGTTGAGGTCTAGAGAAGCAAGCCTGCGGTAGAAGATGGTCATATCCGTTTCGGCGCTGGTCAATAATGCGAGAAGGTCGTCCGTGAGTCCTTTATCGAATTGGGGTAGGCCAAGTTTGTCCGCCATCATTTGCTCCCAGCCTTGCTCGTATCGTTTGGCATAATGGCTGAGTGCATCTTCTAACGGTTTGGAGTCATCGGTGAGAGACAATAACGCATTCGCAAGCTGCATGAGATTCCATTGACCAATCGCAGGCTGCTGGCCGTAGCGATATCGACGCTGCGCCGCGTCGGTCGTGTTGGGTGTCCAGTCCGGGTCAAAGTCCTCCAGCCACCCATAGGGTCCATAGTCGATGGTTTCGCCTAAGATCGACATATTGTCGGTATTCATTACGCCGTGCACGAAGCCAACTCGCATCCAGTGCACCATGAGGTCTGCCGTGCGTTCACAGACTTCCCTGAAAAATTCGATGTAAGTCGCGGTAGAGATGCCGTCTGCTTTTATCAGGTGTGGGAATTCCCGTCGGATGACGAAGTGCGTGAAATCACGCAGAAGTTCGATTTCTTGTCGGGCTGCCAGCAGTTGAAAGTGTCCGAAACGTACAAAACTGGAGCTGACTCGACAGACGACCGCGCCTGGTTCCTCGGCGGGGTGACCGTCGTAGAGCATGTCTCGGACGACATTCTCGCCAGTGCCTATGAGGCTAAGTGCGCGGGTCGTCGCGACGCCGAGGTGATACATGGCTTCGCTGCATAGAAATTCGCGTATAGAAGAACGCATGACGGCAAGTCCGTCTGCAGTGCGCGAAAACGGGGTTGGCCCCGCACCTTTTAACTGCAGCATCCAGTGGCCAGTGTCGGTGACAACCTCGCCAAGGTTAATGGCGCGTCCGTCGCCAAGCTGGCCGGCCCAATTACCGAACTGGTGGCCGCCGTAGCAAGTTGCGTGCGGGTCCATACCGACAAGCTGTTGGTTGCCGGTGAACACTTGCAGGAATTCACTCGTGGTGATGTCTTCGTCGGTCAGGCCAATCAGATTAGCTACTTCGCTGGCGTGTGCTACCAGATAAGGGGCGGCGACGGGGGTTGGAGAAACGCGCGCGTACAAGGCGTTTTTCAACTGGCGCCGAACGTTCTTATCGCTCGAGTCTGAGGGCAGTGTACTTGTAAATTGATTGTCGAATGTTAGTGCAGTCTTCATAGTGGGTAATGTAACAGATGTAACAGTACCGGGTGGTGAATGAGCGAATTGGTTGAGTACGAGTTTGCCAATGAGGCGTTCTATTTGGCCTTTGAAGGTAAGGACTATGAGGCGATGGCACATGTGTGGTCTGCAGAGAGGGAGCTCATTTGCCTCCATCCTGGTTGGCCCGCACTCATCGGACGAAAAGAGGTGCTTAATAGTTGGCGTAATATCTTAAGCAACCCCGCGCAAGGACAGGTGAGTTTCTATGGTGCCAAAGTGTGTATGGCGACGGAACAGTCGGCGACGGTGGTGTGTTATGAGCAAGCGGGTGACGTCACAATGGTAGCGACGAACTCGTTTATTGCGGAAGGCGGACGGCTGAGACTTGTCTCCCATCATGCCGGGTATTGTGCGAATCCGCCTGCTCTGCCTGGTTGAATCGTGAGTTGACCGGTTGCACCGGGTGTTAATTAGGAAAGGAGCAAGGTGTGGAGAAAGTAGAGGTTCGAGATGTTCAGAGTGCGTGTACTGAACTATCGATAGCGTATGCACGTCATGTGGATTTTGGTGAATACGATCGATTTGTGGATCTGTTTACAGAAGATGCGCGGCTTTCACTTGGCTTTGCCTTGGAGGGCAGGGACGAGATACGCCGGTCGATGACGAAACGTTCTCTCGAGCTCCGTTCCCGTCACGTCATGACTAATATCTTGGTCGATGTGTTGAGTGAGACAACGGCCACTGGGATCTCGTATCTGACGCTCTTTCGCCATAGTGGCCCTGAGACATTAGAAGCGGGCGCTGTTGCCTTTCATGCACCTTCGGCAGTCGGTCACTATGCGGACGAATATAGGCTGACTGATGACGGGTGGAAGATTGCTAGCCGACAATTGCACCTCGCGTTTAGAAATCCGGATCATTTCTAGACTCAAGCGCGGCATTGCCACCTTTCTTTGATATGCGGTACTCTGCAAGACAAACTTGTGGGAGAACGTTGTGGCGGAAGCAATATCATGGCAACAAACCGATCCATATGCCATGGACCTTGAAGATATCGATGTCAGCCGTCCCGAGTTGATGCAGACCGATGCACATTGGGCATTCTTTCAGCGATTACGCGAAGAAGATCCGGTGCACTACTGTAAAGACAGTATGTTTGGCCCATATTGGTCTATCACGAAGTTTAACGACATTATGGAAATCGAAAAAAACCATCAGGATTTTTCGTCTGATGCAGGTATCGTTTTAGGCGATCGTCCTGAGGATTTCCAAACACCAAATTTTATTGGGATGGATCCGCCGAAGCACGACGCGCAGCGTAAGACGGTTCAAGGCGTTGTCGCGCCGATGAACCTGGCGAAGCTCGAAAGCACAATTCGTAGTCGTGCCGCTGCAATCCTTGATTCGTTACCGATCGGTGAAACCTTCAACTGGGTAGATCTGGTGTCTATCGAGCTCACGACACAGATGCTGGCAACGATATTTGATTTTCCGTTTGATGACCGACGCAAATTGACTTATTGGTCTGATATGGCGACTTCGGGCGAATTAGCCGGGGGACCGACACCAGAGCCAGTCAGACGTGCCGCATTGCTTGAGTGTCTGGAGACGTTTACAGCTCTTCGGGATCAGCGACAAAAAGAAGATATTAAGCCTGATCTCCTGTCGATGTTAGCGCATGGCAAAGAGACCCAAGACATGCCACCGATGGAGTTCCTGGGCAATTTGGTTCTGTTGATAGTCGGCGGTAACGATACGACGCGGAACTCTATTTCAGGTGGGGTCTATTTCCTCAATCAAAACCCAACTGAGTATAATAAGCTGCGAGCAGATCACGCTCTCATCCCGAATATGGTCTCAGAGATCATTCGTTATCAAACACCGCTCGCGTATATGCGTCGCACAGCGCTGCGGGACGTTGAGTTCAGTGGTAAGTCAATTAAGGCCGGCGACAAGTTAGCTATGTGGTATGTGTCGGGCAATCGCGATGAAGAAGCAATTGAGCGACCAGATGATTTCTTGATCGACCGAGAACGCGCGCGCCACCATTTGTCGTTTGGGTTTGGGGTGCATCGGTGTATGGGTAATCGGCTGGCGGAGATGCAGCTTCGAGTTTTGTGGGAAGAAATCGTACAACGCTTTCATACGGTCGAGGTTGTCGGCGACGTAGAAAGAGTGCAATCGAGTTTCGTTCGTGGCTATTCTGAACTCCCAGTTCGCCTACATCCGGTTTAGTCTCCTCGTTCTACTGATAGCCGCTGCGGCCTCTTCCTTGTCTGAAGAGGTCGTGGTGACTGATGACGGCAAGCAGCTTCAGTTGAATGATGATGGGACTTGGGTCCACGTGTCCCAGGACCGGTTTGCAACGACGGAAAGTGGCGAACGTATCCGCGTTCGAGCAAATGGCACTTGGAACTATGTGACAACGGTCGGCAGTCCCATCGGGCCTGCGAGTTCTCCAATTATGCAAGACGAGGTTGTGATTTTCTTACATGCCGTAGAAATACTGCGTCGTGAAATCAAACGCGCCAAATCGACGCACGCGGATACACGTATGCGCTACACCGTCAGAATCAACAACGGTACAGACGAGGAACTTGCGATCGACAGGCATGCCCCTTACCTATCGACGACCAATCGCGGTGGCAACTATCCGGTCTTGAGCGTGACTGGCCCAGCGACGGTGCTGCCAGGCGCTACAGCAGATATATCAATTGTTGTCGCTGACTCACCAGCCTGGTTCGGCGTAAAACACCTCAGCTTAGAAGTCCCCGTTAATGCGCTTGGTAATTCAGTCAGGCGAGTTTTAAACAAAGGTATGGACGAGGTTAAGCGGATCCGAGTTGATCAGTTTTAGCTTTCCGCACTGATAGACCGGAAAGCCGCCGCGCGAATTTTTTGTAGGCTGGGTACGCCCCTGTCTTTCAACCTAGGTGAACCACCACGACTTTTTCCAGTAGAAAGAGTATCACGCCCTGTCCGTGATGCGCGCGCATACGACGTGCATGGCGAGGACAATCAGGCTAACGCGGCTTAATCCGATTAGCTATGGTTTCGAGTTGACGACACGGCAAACGAACGAAGTAGATAGTCGAGGTTTTGAGTGGCTTTCGGACCGCGGAGATGGTTGGGAGACCGGCGCTTTTACTTGGGTTTGTTTTTATATTTTTGAAAGTGGACGAAGTCGCCGAGCCCATCTCCGTTCAGTTCATAACCTGAGAGGCGGCATTACTGCAGTGCGCGATCGGCGCTGTATGAGGCGTTCGATGCATTCCGTTACAGAATTCACCCGGTGCGTAGCGCTTAGCGTATTTATTGCCTTGTAAGCCATAAACAGCGCAGTGTTTGTGGGTGGTGTCCGGTACGTATTCGACAACGGCTAGGAAGACTGTGCGCTTGCAATAATTAATGATGAATTGAGAGGGATGACGGTTCGGGTTGGCAAGACGCAAACAACTCAGGGTACCCGTTGTTCTGGCAGCCTAACTTCTGCTCTCGAGAAGTACTAACAATATCGATAACGCGACGGAAGAAACGTAATTATATTTGTTTTGCACTGGTGGGAAAGCTCGGGCTAAAGCGATAGCTTGGGTCCGCCATGGATTTCTCTTTTATGCTCAATATCTCTCGCCATGTGGCTGCCAACCCGTGTGTGGCGATAGGGAGATCGTCCCTGATTGCGGATCTGAGCTTTGCCAAATTGTAACAGGGCACGGCTGGGTACATGTGGTGCTCGAGATGGTACTGCATATTCCAATAGTAGAAGGCAGGTAACCACGAGCAGGTGAAAGTGCGGGTGTTTTGTCGAAAGTCGGGAAGTTCGGGATTCAAACCATAGTGTTGCGTAATGCCACAGAGAAAACCTAGCCAGGTACAGTACTGGGTGCCGATCGTGAAGACGACGAGCAAGAACCAATTCCCGGTAAGGATAAAGAGCAGGGCTAAAGAGCCATGTCCGATGAGCAGTATGCGTGCCCAGTTGCGGTGGCGTCGCCTAAGTTTATGCTCGGTGGCTGGCAGTACGTGATTGTACCAGTCACCGCGAATGTCGCCGCGCGCGTGTCGCCACGTGAGCTGCCAGCGATTAAACGTGACGCTCGGATCCCAGGCCAACAAACCTAGCCACGTTCTGACGCGCCGCAAGCTAAACCTTACCGGCATGATCACTTCTCCGTCGTGCGCGGCGTGGCAGGTGGCCATGTGGTGCAACGTGTGACTTTGTTGATACCAAATGTAGTCCGACCAACTGATGAACGCGTAAATGCGCTCGAAAAATTCGTTGAGCTTACGGGACTTGAAGACGGTTCGGTGCTGCAGTTCATGCACAGCAATAAGTCCCATAAAGGGCCCCATCGTGCCATGAATGAAAAGTGCTGCCATCAGCAATGGCACACTCCAGATAGCGTTCGATACGTTGATCAGATTGAAGACGGATAGCGCGATGGTTGCCGTTGTTGCGAACCAGCCAAGGTGCAGGAGAGTTTGTCGCCAACCTTTTAAGTTGTTGCGTTGCATGAGCTGATTAAGCTCTAGTTTGTCAATGGGCGAGCGATACCATCTGATATCACTGTTGTTAGAAAATTGCATGGCGAGTATTGGTTTCTGTGCCTAGTTGAATCTATGTTTGAAATTTACTCTCTTGTCACCAGCCGGGTATTTGCTGCATCGCGACCTCGATATCGGGAACCACGTAGCCTCGCTGCATGATGGGGCCGAAAAAGGCACTCATACGTTCATCCTGATTGTGCAACGCCGCAAAATTTCACACAGATGCATGTTAGCCCTTGTCCGTGACCTTGCCGTTTTGAGGCCCCTTTGTAACGGCCTGCAGCACCTACCTTTAACCTTCAATGTGCAGCGCTTAGCAGGTGTTCAAGTTGCGGCTGACATCATACAAAACGGTGTCTATACAGAGCCGCCGCGGTTCGATTGCTAAGCGCCACCCACTCACCAAAATCATCCGCCCACGCTCTCGCCAGGAGAAAAACTTTAGTGGCTGTATTGATCGAGATTGCGCAGCATATAGGCCGCTCCATGCGGACCTTTTATGGCTGCGTTCTCGCCAAAGATAGATTCCTTCTGACCTGCATAGTTCGCTCGATTGGCTGCAAGAGGCGCTAATTCTCTAGCTTTGTTCTGCGCCAGATCGAGCAAGCTGTCGGTATCCGCAATGCCTTGTACGATGCCAGCGTCTAACGCGGTCGGTCCAGTCCAGCGTTTAGCGAGTTGCACAGTCTCAAAAAAAGTGTCGGCCGGTAGCTTGTGTTTGAAAAGGGCAAGCTCCGGTGCAGGAATACGCATGCCTAGCTGCATTTCGTTAGCGCAAATGAAGCCTCTGTCCGATCGCATGACGCGCACGTCATGACAGAGTGCGGACATGAACCCAGCGCCAAAGGCGTGGCCATTGATCGCCGCAATGGTTGGCACAGGGAAAGTTATGAGTCGCGACATGACCTTCATGAACTCGTCGCCAAAGGCGATGCGATCGCCAGCCTCGGGATGTTCATCGGGTGCTTGGACCCATGCCAGGTCTAGACCATTCGAGTAGAACTTGTCGCTCGAACTTGTCGTTATCAGTGCGGCTGGTCCCTCTGAAGCCTCAACTTCGTCCAGAGCTTTCGCGATCTCTCGGACGAATGTGGTGTTCCAGCGATTCTCTCCTGCGTCCATGGTGAGCGTGAAGACTTCTTCGTGTTTTTCTAAATTAATCATGATTTCCCCTTAAGCTAAGGCCATCCTAACCGTTTGCAGCGAGACGAAAAAGTAATTCTCGGATTAGATCATTGAATAGAGAGGACGGTTCGACGGAGGTTTTTTTGCGCAGGAGAGCCTGGCTGTGCGAATTAGACCTGTCCTTGAACAGGTGGGAGCGACCCTTGTCCTTGCGCGTGAGCGTCTTGATTGTTGAGGATGCTCAACCGACGATGATGAATTGGACCAAGTGACGCGTGCGTGGCAGGATCCCTAGGGTCGCAAGGGGGTACCAGATGGAGGAGTAACTAGATGAAATTGAGACAAGTCGCAGTGGCAGCGGAGGCGTTGGCACCGGTAAGAGAACAGCTATTTCGGCGGCTGGGAATAGAAGCGGATTTTGCAGATCCAGGCGTTGGAGAATTTGGGCTGGAGAATTCCGTGATGGCGATAGGTGATACATTTTTGGAAGTGGTGGCGCCAATACGGGAAAACACGGCCGCTGGTCGGACCTTGGCGCGTCGTGGGGTGCCGGTCTGTGGCTACATGGCGCTTTTCCAAGTTGATAACTTTGCTGCGTTCGATACCACTTTGGATCAGAAACAGTGTCGCCGCGTATGGCAGGTTGATCGCGAGGAGGTGAGCGCTTGTCACGTACATCCGAAGGATATGCGCGGCGCGATCGTCTCCTTCGACGAAATGCGGCCGGCACAAGAATGGGTTTGGGCTGGACCAAATTGGCGTTCGCAGCAAGCAACATCAGCCCTGCGGATCTTAGGGTGTGCGGTTGGTTCGCCTGAAGTACAGACCATCGCCGCCAGATGGTCTGAGATATTGGGTGTGCCGGTTAACCAGAATCGGCGTATGAGCTTTGCAGATGGTACCTATATCGAGTTTGTGGACGGAGAACACGAGGGTATTGTCGGCATTAGTTTTGAAGTGGGGCCTAACCAGAGCCAAGAAGTGATGCTGCTGGGTGATGTTGAGTTGAAATTTGAAGCGTCGCTTAAGCGGTAGCGTTTGCATTCATTTAAGCCTGCACCTAGAGTCGAGCTGACACAAGTTGTATGAGGAAGGGTATGGCTCTGACGAAGCTCAGTCGATCCGTTGAGGGTTACGTTGCATTTATTACAGGCGCTGCGAGCGGCATGGGCGAGGCGACCGCCAAATTGTTCGCCAGCGAAGGGGCTAAAGTTGCGCTCGTTGATGTAAACGCGGAAGGATTACAGCGCGTTGTCAGCGAGATCGAGGCAGAGGGCTGTGCGGTACGGGGCTGGACCCTCGACCTTTCTGATGGAGAGGCAATCAAGCAAGCCATAGATGCGGCGGCAGCGCACTTCGGCGGGTTGGACATGCTGGTTAATAACGCCGGAATCTCCATACCTGCGCCGATCGATGGCGATGACTACGAAGCTGCATGGTCTAAGTCTTTCGATATTTTAATCACAGCGCACATCCGCACGATACGTGCCTGTTTGCCGCATCTGCGCGCATCGCAGAACCCGCGTATCGTTAACATTGCCTCCACTGAAGGTCTTGGTGCGACGAAAGGGGGTAGCCCATATACTGCTGCCAAGACGGGTGTGATTGGTTTGACTCGATCGTTGGCGGTGGAACTCGGTCCCGAGGGCATAACGGTAAATTGTATTTGTCCTGGCCCAATTCGCACGGGTATGACGGAAGCGATACCGGAAGAAAACAAACAGGTTTACGCACGTCGAAGAGTAGCTCTTAGAAGGTATGCCGATCCAGAAGAAGTTGCACACGGTACGTTAAATTTCTGTTTGCCTGCATCGAGCTTCATGACCGGAACGCATTTGCCGGTAGATGGTGGCTTGACGATAAAAAATGCATAGATGGATCTACTAATCTATTAGATGACTGACTCAACGCGAGTGCCATGGCGTACCGTTGTCGCCTATGGCGCACCAGCAACTGGCGCCGGTTATATGTATCTCATACTTAGTCTGTATGTGATGAAGTTTGCAACGGACGTATTGCTGATTGCGCCTGCGATTATGGGTGTGATCTACAGCTTGTCCCGTATATGGGACGCGATTTCAGATCCTCTGGTTGGCTATCTCAGTGACAAGACCACGTCGAGACTAGGCCGGCGTCGAACCTGGATATTGGCAAGTTCCGTACCGATCGCGATTGGCTTCTACATGGTGTTTGCTCCGCCATTAAGTTTAACCGGGGATGCTCTCGCAATATGGATGGGCGTTGCGATTATTGGGTTCTATTCGGCAATGACCATCTTTTTTGTTCCACACTTGTCGCTTGGTGCTGAGCTATCAACGGATTACCATGAACGGAGTCGGCTCTTTGGCGCGCGCCATGCAGCTTATATCTTCGGCTCGATACTTTCGCTGGTGAGTCTGCAGTTCTTGATCACGCGCGAGATCGAAGGTGGGGATGTCCGGTCATTGGCAGGTCAACTGGCGTTACTCGCTGTGCTGGTGATGTTTGGGTTAGTCATCTATGCGTCAGTCAAACTGCGCGAACGACCGGAGTTTCAAGGGCGTGCCGCTAGTTCACCGTTGAAGGCGTTTAAGGATGTCTGGCAAAACCGACACGCACGCCTTCTGATTGTCGTCACGTTTATCGAACATGTTGGTTCGGCCGCTATCGCAGCGTTGACTCTCTATGTCACGCAATATGTTGTCGGTAAACCAGCGTGGGCGGCGGTGATCATCTTTGCCTACATGCTGCCTTCCAGCGCGTCAGTGCCATTGTGGCTGCCGCTGTCTAGACGTTTCGGCAAAATCAGAGTGTGGATGGGCGGCATGTTGCTGACAGGCATATCATTCGGTGCGATGTTCTTGCTGCCTTTTATGGAAAGCGAAACCATGCGTCTCGTATGGATTATCGCTATGGCATTTTTTGCGGGCCTTGCTAACGGCTGTGGCGGCACCATAGGACCTTCGGTGCAAGGTGATGTTATAGACTTTGATGAGTACGAAACGGGTGAGCGAAAAGAAGGCGCATACTTTGCGGCTTGGAACTTCGTCTACAAAGGTGCTACGGGGTTGATGTTGTTGATGACTGGTTTTGCACTGCAATGGTCGGGTTTTGAGCCTAACGTGGTGCAGACGATGGAGGTCAAATTGACAATGGTGACTCTGTACGGGTTGTTTCCGTTGGTCTGCTATGCCATCGGTGCTTATCTATTCAGTAAGTTTGAATTGGATGAGGCAGCGTATGCGAAGATCAGGGCATCGCTCGATGCCCGATCGAATGATACCCAAAACGATGTCCCGGCGGGTGCGCCTTAGAACGCCTTGGGGCAGGGGCAGACGTCCGCGAGAAAGTTAGCGACCTTGGAAATTTCCAGATCTACGCTCTGCGACGGACTTGATGCCCTCTTTGAAGTCTTCCGTTTGTTGCAGGCGAAATTGCTCGGCGTTCTCATGATTTGTTTGCGCCAATACGGCATCTGATAGACCTACGCGCATCGTGGCTCGTACAGACTGGACCGCTAATGGTGCATTTTCTGCGATTTCAGTAGCAAGTTTGATGGCTTCATCTCGTAGCGACTGTTTGTCTGTTAAGACGTCAACCAAGCCGATCTTGTGAGCTTCTTCTCCACCGATGCGACGTCCAGTCAAAAACATGAGATGGGCTTGTTGATGACCGATAATTCTTGCGAGCGTGTGCGTTAGGCCGAACCCAGGGTGAAAACCGAGTTTGACGAAATTAGCGGTGAAGCGGGATTCGGGAGACGCCACGCGAAAGTCTGGCATGACGGCGAGGCCAAAGCCTCCGCCAACTGCGGCGCCTTGGATGGCGCCGATGATCGGAGTTTTGGTGGCAAACAGGCGAGTAGCTGCCGCGTATAGTGGATTTGGAGTACCTGGCTCGCGGTCGGCGCGCTCTTCGTTACGACTGCTGCTGGAAAAGTCGTTGCCGGCGCAGAAGTGCTTACCTTCGGAGCACAGAACAATCGCCCGTGCTTCATCCCCAGCGTCAAAGCTTTCGAAAATGTCGGCCAGATTGTTGATTAGATCCGTATCGAAAAAATTATTCGGTCCCTTCTGAATTTCAACGACTGCGACCTTGTTGTCGACCTCAATGCCGATATTTTCGTAATCCATGTTTTTCCCCGAGTGGTGGTATTTCGTATACGTCGAAGTTTGACCACACTGCCAGAATTTGCAACGCTCGATGTTTATTCGCGATGAGGGGAGTGTTATGCATAGATGGCAGGTTGGCGACGTCACAGTCACACAAATAGTTGAGCTCACGACTGCGTCTTTAGGGCCCCACTTGCTGCCGCAAGCGACGCCGGAAGTGCTCAACGCGATTCCGTGGATGGGCCCGTTTACAGACGACAGCGGCCGCCTTGTTCTCAGTATGCATTCGTTGATTGTTGAGAGTCAGGGCCAAACGATTATGGTCGACACCTGTGTCGGAAATGATAAGGCGCGTAACTATCCTCGCTGGAATCATATGCAGGGAGATTTTTTGGAGAAATTTGCGGCGCAAGGCTTTGCCACTGATCGCATCGACACAGTGTTATGCACGCACATGCATGTCGATCATGTCGGCTGGAATACCCGCCTGATCGATGGGCACTGGATGCCAACGTTCGACAATGCGGAATATTTGTTTGCTCAAGAGGAGTGGGATCATTGGCGGGTTGAGGAACAGGAATACGGCCCGGTCATTGAAGACTCGGTGCAACCAATTTTTGATGCGGGCAAAGCGGTCTTGGTTGGCCAAGACCATGTTGTGACCGATGAGGTTAGTCTCAAGCCGACGCCTGGACATACACCAGGTCATGTCAGCGTTCATATCAAATCGAGAGGTGAGGAGGCGGTGATTACGGGTGACATGATTCATCATCCTTGCCAGATAAAGCACCCGCATTGGTCGAGCACTGCAGACTGGCACGGGGCAAAGGCCGCCGATACCCGTCAGACATTTGTTGATGAGTTTGCCAATAGACCCGTACTTATCATTGGTACGCACTTTGCTGGTCCCACCGCTGGACATATTGTGACGGACGGTGATTCCTATCGACTGGACTATTAGACGGCAAAATCTACGCGGCTTAAAGGTCTGGTTGGGGGCGAGTTCAGTTGAGAGGCTAGTTGAGCTATACTGACTAACTTCTCTAAGGAATTCCTTTGGCATCACGAGATGTCCAGCAAGTCCTGCTGGTCCGAAATTTTGTTTGTCTGTGGATAGGCTCCCTTGGCTCGTCTTTCGCGATGAATATGCAAATCATCGCGCGCGGCTGGTTAGTCTATTCACTCACCTCATCGGCAATTGATTTGGCCTGGGTGACCATGTCCTTCATGCTACCCACGGTCTTATTTTCGCTGTATGGCGGTGTGCTCGCAGATCGTTTGCAAAAGAAAAAAGTTATCGTTTGGGCGCAGGCACTAAATTGCCTGGCGACCCTGGTTATGGCCGTCATCATTTTTTCTGAACAGGTAGCCTTCTGGGATTTCATTTACTTTGGATTTTTTAACGGCACTATATTGGCTCTGTCTATGCCTGCCAGGCAGGCGTTTGTCCCAGAGTTGATTGAAGAAAAGCTCGTGTTTGCGGCTATGGGACTTAATACGGCTGGCTGGAATTTAGCGCGCATTATTGGTCCGGCGTTTGCCGGGTTATTGATTGCTCTTATCGCCGAGGGAGACAAGACGTCGCACTATGGCGTCGGCATCGTCTACGTTGTCATCGCCGCGCTTTATTTTATATCAGCTGCCACGATGTTACTGATCGATAAAAGTGGTCGGGTAAAGCGGGACTCAAAGGGAAGCGCTTGGGAAGATACGAGAGAAGGCGTCAGCTATGTGTTAGCCAATCCACCGGTGTTTGGCTTGATTGTGTTGTCGATCATTCCATTTCTTTTCGGTATGCCGCTAAACACCTTGCTACCCGCCTTCAATGAGGAAATATTGGGTGGTCACGCCGATGATCTTGGCTTTTTGGTCTCCTCAATGGGGATTGGCGCCATTATTGGTTCGTTCATGATGGCGACGATGGGTGACCTTAAACGTAAAGGGGCCTGGTTGATCATTACCTGTGTAGGCTGGGGTGTTGTGACTTCAGCATTTGGCATGTCTGAGAGCTATGTACTGGCGGTAGCCATGATTGCGGCCGTTGGTTGGTTCAGTAGTTGGAACATGTCGATGAACCGCGGGATGATGCAAATGCAGGTGGACAACCACATGCGAGGGCGCGTCATGAGTATAGATATGATGAGTCACGGTTTGATGCCGCTCGGGGTGTTTCCAATCAGTTGGATCGCGGAAAATTATGACGTCGGTACCGCATTGGTTGTCAGTGGGTCGATTTTCATCGCGTTGACGCTTTTGAGTGTGTGGTTTATCCCCTCGGTCCGGATGACGGATCGCGGTCGCGTGGTTGCAGCGTCATGAGTCGACACCGGGGCTCATGCCTGTGTGGGTCGATACAGTTTGAGTTTGAGCGAAGCTATCTCTCGGCGGTGAATTGTTACTGTAGTCTGTGTCGTCGCGCGCATGGTGGTGCCTATTCCACGCACATTGCGATGCGCAGCGAACAGTTCAGGCTGATTAAGGGCGAGTTGAAAGTTTTTAGCGCGTCAACTGAAGGTCGACGAGCGTTCTGTGAAGACTGCGGTAGCCACGTTCTGGTGCATGGCCAAATAGCAGATGATTCAGTCGCGGTGCCCGCTGGCTTATGTGAAAAGGACACATCAGTTGAAGTCACCGCTCACATATTTGTCAGGGACAAAGTTGCTTGGTATAGAATTGAAGATGGTTTGCCACAATATGACGGTTGGCCGCCTGGGGTCGTCGCGACCCACGTTGATTGAAGACGTCTCGCTTGGTTCGGTTCTGTCAGCCTTAGGTAGCAATCAAAACGCCAATCGTGATGAGGTGTTTGTTGATTAGCTGCTATCCGGCCGCAGTGTCCGCGAGCGCAGCGACGGTCTCGTCTCGTAATTGACGTTTGAAAATCTTCCCAGAAGCAATTCTAGGTAGATTTTGGTCCGTAAACTGCAAGTACTTCGGGATCTTAAACTTGGCCAGGCGCTCACCAAGAAAACGCCTGAGTTCATCCTCAGTGATTTTGGTGTCGGCATAAACGGTGCTCGCGACTTCTTCACCTAGGCGAATGTCCGGGACGGCGTAAACACTCGCTTCATAAATAAGTGGATGTTCTAGTAGTACCGCTTCCACTTCCCCGCAGCCTATGTTCTCGCCACCGCGGATGATCAAATCCTTAATGCGATCAACGATAAAAAGAAACCCATCTTCGTCAAAATAAGCGACATCCCCGGTTTTCAACCAACCGTCATGAAAGGTTTCTGCATTGGCCTCAGGCCGGCGCCAATAGCCTTTGATGATCGAGGCCCCTCGAATCTGTAATTCTCCACGTTCTCCTTGAGACTGCTCCACGCCAGATTCGTCAACCACTCTGAGGTCGAGTACTGCTGAGACGCGACCTGAGCTTGCAGGTCTGTCTAGATAATCTTGGCCGCCAATACCGGTGCCGATTGCGTTCGTTTCTGTCATACCCCAACCGGTACCTGGAAGAGCGCCAGAGAAGGCATCGTCAATGTCTTTAACCTGTTCTGGTGCTCGGGGTGCACCGCCGCCGCCCACGGATAGTAGTGTCCCCAGATTTCGATTTGAACGGGTTGCAGCGTGTACAAGATCGCCGGTCATCGCAGCCGGCGCGATAAACGATGAGATTTGTTCAGCTTCTATTAGATCGGCCGCTTGCACTGGATCCCACTTGTACATTGCGACCACTTTTCGTTGGGCTCGATAGGAGGCGAGATAGACAGCGTGGGAGCCGGTAACATGGAATAACGGTACGGCCAGCAAAGTGGCGGCTTGGTAATCGAGTACAGGTGGCTCTGTGCCGCCGATGAGCATGCCGCTCGCTTGATCGAGTTCCCATGATAAGAGCGCGCTGATGATATTTCGCTGATTAGCAACGGCACCTTTGGGAAATCCAGTTGAGCCAGATGTGTAGAAGATCGTCGCCGGATCTTCCTGGTCTACCGCGACCTCTGGCATCGCCATGTCCGCGGGAATGTCAGCAATGAGCGTTTGAAACTCTACGCCTATGTGCTCGCTTGTTGTTGGGCGGACGGCGATGATCCTGGTCTGCAGGTTATCGATTTGTGCGAGACGATCTAGGCGCTCTTGGTCTGCGAGCATGACCGTGGCTCCGCAATCTTCTAGGCCTTGCTCAATTTCGTCCGCTTCCCACCATGCATTCATGGCGACGGCCACAGCGCCTATAGACGTACTCGCCATAAATGCAGCTACCCACTCCGGATAGTTGCGCATCGAGATCGCGACTCGATCGCCCTTGGCAATGCCGTATCGGTGCTTGAGCGCGTTGGCGAGGCGGGCGCTTAGGCAATACATTTCGTTGAAGGTGTATCGCTCATCGCCGAAGACGTAAAAAGTTGCTTCGCTAGTCGCATCAGCGAACAACTGTCTCAGCGACTCTGGTGCGTTATTAAAGGTTCGTATCGGCAACCCGTCGATGGTTTGCTGATTGATTTCGTAGTCCTGTCCAGCTGCGGTCAACTGGGCAAGTGCCTCCTGTCGGGTGATAGTACTCATAAATCTGTCGTGATCGTGGTTAAGTGAATTGGAAGCCTTCGTAGGCGCTGGCAGCGATCGTTTCGCACCGCTCACGGTACTGCGGGTAACCGCCGACGTAAGGCATGAATATGCGCGGCTTGTCCGGGATGTTGGCGCCTAGGTACCAGGAATTGCAGGACGGGGCGGTATACATCGTGCCTTCGGCCACGGAGTTAACGTGAGCGACCCACTCAAGCTCGGCGGACTCGGTGGGCTCCATGGTGTTTAAGCCAGAGCGCTCGACGTAGTCGATCGCTTCGCTAATCCAGTTAACGTGTTGCTCGATGGCCACCAGCATGTTGCATAGGACCGATGGGCTGCCTGGGCCGGTGACCGTAAAGAGATTTGGAAAGCCTTCCATTTGTAGGCCGAGGTAGGCTTGTGGGCCGTATTGCCACTTTTCGTTAAGCGTGCGGTTGCCTCGTCCGTGGATATCTGCTTTGAGCAGCGCCCCAGTCATGGCGTCAAAACCTGTGGCGTAAATTAACGCGTCTAAATCGAAGTGTTTGGTGTTTGTCTGGACACCGCTCGCTGTTACCTTCTGGATGGGGGTTTCGCGTACGTCAACCAGCGTGACGTTGTCACGGTTGAAGGTGGCGTAGTAGTCACGGTCCAAGACTTGTCGTTTGCAACCGAGACCATAGTCCTTCGGCATCAGGCGCTCTGCGACCTCGGGCTTGTCGACCATCTCGCGGACAAACTCGCGAAAGAGATCATTTGCGATCTCGTTCGCTTCTGGGTCTGTGTAGACGTCGCGAAAATTAAGAATCTCGCCTAAGCCTTTCTGCGCCAGTTGGGCGCGTCGTTCTGCTGGGCTCAGTGGCTTGATCTCATTCGCGCGATAGGGTTGTTCGGCACGCAACCCGGCGTTCTTCGGTACGCTTTTGACCGGTCGAAAATTTGATACGCCACCTTGATTGTCTTGTTGGCGAGCACGGATTTCGCGGTAGTTATCTTTGAATTCCTGTTCTACAGCCGTGCGCATTGCTTTGCGATTGGCGGGTACAGTGTAGACGGGTGTGCGTTGAAAAACTGTAAGCTCACCGCACATCTTGGCAAGCTCAGGTATTGCCTGCACGCCGGAGCTGCCGGTGCCGACAATGCCAACTTTTAGTCCGCTTAGGTCTGGTTCGTCCTTCGGCCACAAACCGGTATGAAGTTCGAGTCCGTTAAAGTTCTCAGCTCCGGGAAGCGCGGGTTTATTGGGGACCGATAGACAGCCGGTCGCCATCACACAGTACTTTGCTGAAAATGACTCGCCCGATTCTGCTTCGAGTCGCCAGACATTGCGCTCTTCGTCGTAACGGACTGAAACGATACGGGTGTTAAATTGGATATCGCGACGCAGATTAAATCGTTCGGCGATATGGTTTGCGTATTTGAGTATCTCGGGCTGGGCAGAGAAGACCTCGGGCCAGGACCAATCTTGTTCGAGAGAGGCAGAGAAGCTGAATGAGTATTCTAAGCTAGGGACGTCGCATCTTGCTCCGGGGTAGCGATTCCAATACCACGTGCCGCCGACGTCGGATCCTGCTTCGATGACTTGTACTGAAAGGCCCTGTTGACGAAAAGTATGCAGGGCATACATCCCCGCGAATCCGGCACCTATGACCACGACCTCGACCATCTAGCTCCCCTTTACAACCGTTTGACTCGCCCTCTTTAGGCGAGCAAAAAACACATCTCACCCAGGTGTTAGTGTAACCTAGACGGCCTTATAGCAACAATTTGGGAGAGTGCTATGGCATGGGACCTGATTGTGAAAAACGCCAGGGTATTTGACGGGAGCGGTGCCGCAGGCTGTGACCTGGATATTGCCATATCCGCGGGAAAAATCGCGGCACTGGGTGAAAATCTGCCCGAAGAGGCAGCCACCTTTGTCGACGACGTGCGAGGCGCGTGGATGACGCCTGGGTTACTGGACATACACACGCATGAAGATCTAGAAGCTGAACTTGATCCAGGTCTACCGGAAGTCGTGCGCCATGGAACGACGAGTGTGGTTGTCGGCAATTGCAGCATTGGTCTCGCGTTTGGTAATCAACGTCGCAACGACCAGGACCCGATTGTCGATTGTTTTGCTCGCGTCGAGAATATTCCTAAGCCCGTTTTACGAAGGGCTGCTGAAAAAGCTGTCTGGGATAATCCGCAGGACTATCTGAATCACTTAGATGACTTGCCGCTTGCGGCGAACATGGCTCCGTTTCTGCCGCATTCTATGTTACGCATCGAAGTGATGGGGTTAGATGACAGCGTCAACCGCGATCCGACCAAGGCAGAAATAGATCGAATGGCGGGAATCCTTGAAGAGGCAATGCAAGCGGGCTATCTCGGCATGTCGACCGATGGTTTGCCGCTTCATTTCCTAGCCAACCAGCCGAACCTAAAGAAACGCATTCCCACCCAGTACGCCAGTTACGCGGAGTACAAAACACTCACGGATGTCGTACGACGGCATGATCGGGTCTGGCAAATGACCCCGGCGACCGATGATGGTGGTCTCACAGTAAAACTATTTATGCTGTCAAGCGGGCGTCTGCATGGCAAACCGCTAAAAATTACAGCCTTGGCCGCGCTGGACTCGGTGGCTAATCGTCAAACCAAAGCACAAGCGCTGTTGTTTGCAAATTTGTTGAATAGCAAGCTAATGGACGGCAATTTTCGTATGCAGTGTCTGGCAGCACCATTTCGTATTTACTCCGAAGGGGCGGTAAGTCCGCTTGCTGAAGCTAATCCGTTAATGCGCCAATTAATCGAAACTGAACTGGAAGACGTTGCAGCTCGCCGAGCCATATTGTCAGATCCGGAGTGGATAGAGGCGTTCCGTACAATGTGGTCGCAGGGTAAGTCGGGCTTCAATCTCGACCACCTGCGACGTAAGTTACGCCTTGAACGCCAGTTTTTGTCGAGAGACTTGAATGACATGATGGTGTTTCGCGTGCCGGTGCGGGGGTGGATCGGACAAAGTTTGCAGTATGCTTACGAACGTTATAGCGCTTGGATGATCAACGACGCGCTGATCGAGGATGAAGAAGAAAGCAGAGTGTTCAATGCGTTGGGGCGCGAGATTCGAGATGACGGTGAGTTCTTCGTTAGGTTGCTAAGGCACTATGACCGAGACTTGTATTGGAGCTATGTGAATGCCAACAAAGATCCTGCCGTGGTAAAGGAATTGCTGTTGCATCCTAAGCTCTTGCCTGGATTCAATGATAGCGGTGCGCACGTGACCAACATGGCCTACTTTGACGGCAACTTGAGGGCGCTGCACCTGGGGATGACTGGTGAGAAGGACGACAAGGATGAACACGGGTTTAGCCGTATGGTTCGGCGTTTAACAAGTGAGCCGGCCGATTTCTTTGGTCTGGATGTTGGGCGCATTAAGGTAGGGGCGCGTGCGGACTTGACGTTGCTCAATCCAGAGGCGCTAAAAACCTATGATGGCGAAGCGTCAGTGCGACTCATCGATCGGGACTTGTTTGGATGTGAGCAATTGGTGAACCGCTCAGATGGCGTTGTGGATGGGGTGTATGTGCATGGGCAAAAGGTCTGGCAGGGCACTGATTTTACCGCAACCTTCCGTAACGCGGGATTGCGTGACACTAAACTGGGCGCGGCCCTCAGGGTGAAAAATTAGTGGCTACACGTATTGGCTTGATCTCAGACACACACATCCCCGAAGCCCGAGCGACGCTTTGGCCGCAAGTGTATGACGCCTTTGCCGGTGTTGACATGATATTCCATGCCGGTGATATCCATGAACTCTTCGTTTTGGATGAGTTAGAAAAGATTGCACCGATATGGGCCGCGCGCGGCAACGGTGAAGACGGCGGCGGCGGGCGGCCGACGCAGCCAGAAGACGAGCGCGTCAAATATGCGTGGTTACTAGAGATAGAGGGTCTTTGGGTTGGCCTGACTCACTACGTGCCAGTACCGGAGCGACCGCCGAATTTCACGATGGCGCGATGGGTAGAACGATTCTTTCCTGAGCAAAAGCCCGATGTGATTGTCTCGGGCGATACGCATCGTGAAGCGTTGGAATGGATAGATGGCATTTATTGTGTAAATCCAGGCTCCCCAACCTACCCGCACAACTACGACACACAATACGGAACGATCGGTTTCCTTGAGTTGGATGCGGGTAAGGCAGACGCAAGTGTTTGGCTTTTAAACGATGATGGCATCGAACCGTTTGATTGGGATGGGGTTCCGCCCTGGAAGCTGAGACCCTAGTTAACGACGGAGCCTGACGAATGATGACGGCACAAAGCGAAAGATAGACAACCCAGTCGTCGGGTCTGGGTTGTCTTCGCGCGGGCTATTAGCCGCGCATTGGATTGATCGGCGGCCATGCCTCTTTAGAATCGCGAATAATGTCACCGATTTCCTCAACACCCCAAATGCCATCTTCGAGTGAACGCTTTGCGATCGGCGTAATCTGCCAAGAGAGCAGCGATACGCTATTGCCACCGACCAGGAACTGACGCCCACTGATGTCTTTTGCTTCGTCGGTACAAAGCCACACGATGGGGGGAGAGACAGCTTCGGGTGGGAAGTTGTCCTGTATGTCTTCCGGCAATATGTCCTCCGTCATACGCGATGTCGCGGTCGGCGCGAGGACGTTCACTGTGATGCCGTACTTGACGCCTTCGAGCCAGAGGCAGCGCATGAATCCTGCAATACCAGCTTTGGCCGCGCCGTAGTTGGTTTGACCAAAGTTCCCGAGAAGACCAGAGGTTGAGCTTGTTACGATGATTCGCCCGCCGGAACCTTGTTCGATCATGGTGTCGTAGGCGACTTTTGCGGTGAGATAGGTACCGCGCAAATGAACATCAATAACGGCATCCCACATCCCGTCGTCCATATTCTTGAATGACTTGTCTCTGAGGATGCCAGCGTTTGCGATCAGAATGTCGATTTTGCCGAATGCGTCGACTGCTGAGGCGACCATTGCTTCAGCATCGTCGCGACTGGTAACGGAGCCATAGTTGGCAATTGCGCTGCCGCCTGCCGCCTTGATTTCTTCAACCACAGCATCGGCCATAGACGAGCCGCCGCCTGTCCCATCGCGTGAACCACCTAGGTCGTTGACTACGACACTCGCACCTTCTTGAGCGAGCAACAATGCATGGGCTCGGCCCAACCCACCTCCAGCGCCTGTTACTACTGCTACTTTGCCGTCAAGCATGCCCATGGACATTCTCCTTTCTGTGAAATTTTTGAACTGAATTGAAGACCAGCCGATTTCATATTTCTCTGCGGCTCAGCCAAAGGGTCGAGCTATGTTAGCATCATCCCAGCGATCCGACTCCTGGTGAGGCGGAATCGCTGTATGCAGCGTAATGAGTTAAGCGGGTAGATAGAAGAGGGGATATGGACGATCTATTAGATTTCAGCGGCAAAGTGGCGCTGATAACGGGGGGTAGCAGAGGACTCGGGCGAGAAATGGCGCTGGCGCTTGCCAGACGAGGTGCGGATGTTGTTGTGACTAGCCGAAAAATTGAAGCCTGTGAGGAAGTTGCTCGTGAGATAGAGGCATTAGGGCAACAGGCGCTGCCCTACGCTTGCCACGTAGGTCATTGGGAAGAACTTGAAAGCTTGGTGGATGCCGCCTATGCCAAATTTGGCAAGGTCGATGTATTGATTAACAACGCGGGTCTGTCGCCGCTTTATCCGTCGCTTGCGGAGGTGACTGAAGATCTGTTCGACAAGGTAATCGCAATTAACCTCAAAGGACCGTTTCGACTGATGGCGTTAGTCGGGAGCCGCATGGCGGCTGGCGAGGGTGGCAGCATGATTAATATTTCCAGCACCGCGAGCCTAAATCCCTCGCCCGGATCGGAGCCCTATGGTGCTGCTAAATCGGGCTTGAATGCTCTGACGAGATCTTTCGCGTTCGAATATGGCCCGAAGGTGAGAGTCAATTGTGTCATCGCCGGCCCTTTCTTGACGGACATTGCCAAGGCCTGGGACATGGACGCTTTTGAAGAACGTGCGGAAAACAGCATGGCACTGGGTCGAGGTGGTCAGCCTGACGAGATTGTGGGCGCAGCTCTTTATCTTGCCAGTCCAACAACAACGTTTACGACCGGTACAACGATACGTGTCGATGGCGGAACACCTTAAAAAAGTGTCGAGCACCGGCGGCTGAATGAGGCTCAAAGCGTAAGATGCTGCTTGTTCGGAGATCGTGCAGTTGAGCGTGTTGGCGCTCTTAATGACCTGCTCTGCTGATTGGCTTGCAGGTTGAACAGTAAATAGTTGCGGTTGAATTCTTGCACTTGGTTGAAGACGCGCGCGATCCGAATGAAAGAGCCGGTGGCCTGTGCGGCAGATTGATCGTCAGCAAGATCGGATGGATCAGTTCAGGTTTATAATAGTTGTGAAGGACCAGAATCAAGCACTGCACTAGATGCTAGTTGGAGCGATAAATATCCTGGAAGAATTCGATCTGGTATTTGTTCATGGCTGGAGTGCCCGGCATACTGAGACCTATGGTGGGTTGCCAGAGCGCCTCATCGCGGAAGGTACGCGATACGGCTTGCGCCTGACTCGACGGGATATCGTGCTAGGGCATTACGTCAGCTTTAGTGATGAAGTGCGAGTCGCGGAT
>JACLAC010014887.1_pt1 | contig 57829 bp, 41 predicted proteins | sample 8027881 | NCBI WGS metagenome assembly JACLAC01 (sample SAMN15725517, study PRJNA655200) | protist metagenome | isolation source: fluorescence activated cell sorting (FACS) single amplified genomes of... | place: Spain: Blaines Bay Microbial Observatory, Mediterranean Sea | collected 2016-01-19
GGCCAAGAGTCAGCGGCACGACTGGAATGATTAAACAGCGGACGATGATTATTGATCATTTTCGTCAATCTGGCTGCGAGATTCGTGCTCAGGCCTTCGACGTGCCTCATCCACAAACCGGTGCACCGGTTCGAATGACTAACCTGGTAATCTCATTTGATTCTACGGCGAAGGAACGAGTCGTTCTGGCATGTCACTACGACACTCGCCCGTTTCCAGACCGTGACCGCGTTCGGCCTCGTGGACCGTTTATTGGTGCGAATGACGGAGCGAGTGGCGTCGCTTTACTTATGGAAATGGCGCATCACATGAAGACGATTCGACCGCGTTACGGCGTCGACTTTGTAATGTTTGATGGGGAAGAACTTGTCTATGCTGATTTTGACAAGTACTTCTATGGGTCCGAGCATTTCGCTCGGTGGTACCGCGACAATCCTCCGGAGTACAAGTATGTATGCGGTGTGGTCGTCGACATGGTAGCCGACAAAAATCTGAATCTGTTCATCGAGAAGAACAGTTGGAAGATGGCGCCAAAAGTGACACAAAGTATTTGGGCCACGGCTCGGAACATGCGGGTCAAAGAGTTTATTTACAAGCAGAAATACGAAGTGCGGGATGATCACCTTGCGATGAACCAGATCGCCGGCATCCCGACCACCGACATCATCGACTTTGATTATCCCTACTGGCACACGACTCGCGACACGACTCGAAGTTGTTCGGCGACCAGTCTGTCAAAGGTCGGTCGTGTACTGCTCCAGTGGCTGACGGAGTTGCCGATCGAACTGGGTGACAAGTAGTTATTGCTTAGCTGGTTGACATCGCGAATCGCGGATGGCCGTCATTATCGCCTTGCCTGATAGATGTTGAAACCTTCGCTGTTGATAGCGTGCATATGGCAAGACCAGCCAGACCGGCCACCACTTCGGGCGGGAATAGACCTGGATGATATACCATATGGTGTCATCTTCGTGCCGTCGCTCGACGGCGAACTGTTCCCAACCCTGCTCGACGTGACCAGGCAGTGTTGCATACGTGATTCTGAAGGATTCGCCGTTTGTCGATTTTGTCGTTGTGACATCCACAATGCGACAGGGGTTGACTGTCCATAGGGGACCGGCTCGATACGCCACGGCGAGATCAGTGTCTTGTTCGACAGTTGGAAGTGATGGAATGAGCGTTGCCATCGTAGAAGGAAACATCTTCCATTCTTTGAGTGCTGAACACGCATGACGATAGCAGTCGGCGCCAGTTCCGAGCTGGATGCGAAACTCGTCTTTGAAGTAGCCACGTGTGGCGCCGTCGGATGTGATGTCAAACGTCGGCCGCTCGGAACGGCATTCGGATAGCCAGTCAGTGACGGCAGCAGTCGATGGCCTGATCAGCGATTTCATTGGATCCCCTTCGGTCACATACTAAGTTGTTGACCGCAGGGCGTGGGACGGATTAACGACTGATTTTTGAGAGGTTTTTCGGACGATCTACCGGGTTTTAATCTGCGCGGGGCGCCGTGGAGCAGCTCTCAGGAATTTCGAGTTCGAATATTGAGCGATTTCAGTAGTCTTCGAGCGAGTTCGCGATGGCCGCGAGCTGATGGTTGCTTTCCGGACTCGGCATGCAGGTTCGCGTTGGAGCCGTCGTGCTGAAGTGATGCTTGCCAGTGGGAGAAATGGTCGGCGAGCACGGCGCCGGTTCTGGTCGCGACGGTTCGAATTCGAGAGGCGGCCGTCTTCATGGACTTCGTTTGTGAATGATTGGCGCCGGTCGGGCAGGGGGGCGTATTGAGAACGACGGTGCAGCCCTCGTCGTGCAGGCGTTCTGTCAGTTGCTGGAGCTTGTCGCGAAAACCAACATCTTCGCCGTGCCTTGCACATTCGTCTGCAGAAGGCATGAGTAGAACGACGTCCGGCTGAAACCGGAGGACCCGCCATTCAACGTCGTTCAGGATGTGTTCAATCGAAGAATCAGCAATTGACGAGTTGAGGATGATGTCCTGCTTCCGTTCGATTTTCTCATGGATGAAATCGGAGAAGTGTTCGATCCATCCACGTCGAGCCTGCTCGGCCTGGAAACCAAGATTGTCACCAGTGAAGACCCAGGTGTGTGGTTGAACGTCTTCCAGCAGATCTTTAATTCGTTCGCCGTCATTTGCAGACAATGTTGGCGAGTCCGCGACTGTGGGGCCACTTGCAGGTGACGCGGACTTATTGACCGGGGCGGGGACGGACTCGGGCGTGTGGATGATTTCGGCGAAATCTGTGTCCGGTGTCCGAAGAGCTGCGGCGGTCTGGATCACAAGCATGCGTCGGCGCCGCCCGCGTCGCGATGCACCGATCTGACCGGCTGAATTTTCAGATTCTGTAAACACTGCTTGTTCCTTCGCAGGCGGCGAAGCGAGGCGATTGGCAGAATTATCCTACGTCACTCTGAGCCTGGTTTCACGGCCTGATACACAACCCACGGTCCGCTGCCTGTGGATTCGGACCACGATAACGAATTCGAGCTTTATAGGGGCTCAATGTGTCTCCCGCGTGAACTTCCCGGTGGCCAATTGCTAACCGGAGGGAGATTCGCTCTGATCTGCTGTCCCTAAGGAACCAATGATGTCAAAGCTGCCTGCGTCGACATTTCGACTTGTACTGCTGATTTCATGTGCACACGCACTTGTACATACATTCGAGCTGGCGTTGCCTGCCGTCGAGCAGATGATTGGTGATGAATATGGCGTTGGGAAATCGGCGACGGGCACTTTGGGAATGGTATGGCGTCTGCCGTTTGGACTGGGAGCGGTGCTTGCCGGATTCCTGGCTGACCGCTATGGATCGCGGCCGTTGCTGATTGTGTATCTGGTTGGGTGTTCGGTCACAGCTGTACTGGCACGGTGGGCTCCGACGTTTAATGCGCTGTTCATGGTGATGCTGGCGATGGGGTGTTTTGCCAGTATCTATCACCCGGCAGGTTTGTCGCTGATTTCCCGCGAAACGACGTCGGAAACGCGGGGTAAAGCGTTGGGGCTGCACGGGATCATTGGCTCGCTGGGAATTGCTGGCGCACCCTTCGGAGCCATGCTGCTGTTTTCGTCGGGGAATCTCGGTTGGCGAGATTACTACCTGATTCTGACCTTGCCGGCGATGTTAATTGCGGCGCGGCTGCTGCTTGATGAATTGCGATATCGGAAGGAGTCCCGGTTGGCACCAGCGATGCCGGCAGGTGAAGTCATGCCGGAAGAAGCGATCCGCTGGAGTCGCTACCTGCTTCTCGTTTCTGCCGGCGCGCTTTCAGGTTTTGTTTACGGCGCCTTCATGCACTTTCTGCCGAGATATCTGGATACGGCAGGGCTTCGGCCGGAAGACTGGACTCCGGCCAGTTTTCGAAACGCGCTGGCGGCGGTCGTGCTTGCGTGTGGTGCGGTCGGGCAGGGGATTGCCGGCCGACTATGTCGACCGGGGCGGTTGGAATTATTGCTGGTTCTGGTCCTGTTCGGAAACGTTCCGCCGCTAATTTGGATGGCCTTCGCGGAAGGTCCCAGCCGATTTGTTGCTGCGTGCGTTCTGGCGGTGATCCATTTTATGAACCAGCCAGTCTACAACAGCTTGATCGCTCAACACATCCCGGCATCCCGTCGAAGTCTTGGTTACGGATTCAGCAATATGATGTGCTTCGGAATCGGAGCTTTCGGCCCATACTTCGCGGGACAGTTCATGGGGGACACCGCTGTCTATGGAGGGCTTGCGGCTGTGGCCACTGCCGCTGGACTGTTTGCGACGTACTCGTTGATCGTGCGAGATCGTCAGTCGGTTACGTGACAGCTATGGCATACGTTAAGTGCGAGACTTGATCATCAGTCCTTCGACTCGACCGATGGAAGGACGTTGGCATCTTGCGCGCCGGACGCGTCTTCAGAGTCATCGGTCGATGCTGCTGTTGCATCCGGTCGCTCGCCATTCGACTCGGGGTTCGCCGCCATTGTACTTTCAGTTTCGCCAGCAGGTACTGGATCGCCGGGGGGCTTCAGGATGCCCAGACGGCCTTCGTAGTAAAGTACCAGGAAGGCCGGCACGAGGATTGGTCGCACAACGAAAGTATCGAGCAGCACGCCGAACGCCAGTGCAAATCCCAGTTGGTGCATTCCGGCCAGTGTTCCCGCCATCAGAGATGAGAATGTCCCCGCCATGATGATTCCGCAGCTGGAAATGATGCTGCCTGTACGAGTGAGTGCGATGGCTACGCCCTTGACCGGGCCGTGCGTAACCTGCTCCTCGCGAATTCGAGTCATCAGGAAAATGTTGTAGTCCTCGCCGACCGCGATCAGGATCGTGAAGAGGAATGTTGGCACCTTCCAGTCCAGCCCCGTGAAGCCCGACGGATCCAGTGCGTAAAAGAAAGTGAACGTCGCGCCCAGTGTCACAAGATAGCTGAAGAACACGCTGACAATCAGGTAAACCGGAATCGTTATCTGACGAAGTAACGCGACGAGAATCAGAAAGATCCCCATGAGGACTAGACTGTCGACAACCAGCTGGTCACGGTCGGTGACTGTTTTAAGATCTCTGATGCTCGCCGTAGGCCCAATGCCGTAAACGTCGAGTTTTGCATTCGACGACAGAAACTTGTGTGCCTCAGCCTTGACGTATTCTTTCAAATCTTCGAACTGGCGAATGCTGTCCCGCGCAAACGGATCGTTGGAAGAAACAAAGTCAATCTGTGTCATCGAGCCGTTGAATGATTCAGCCTGACTTATGTAGTGCTGTTGAGCCTTGAAAAGTGTTGCCCGCCTAAGGCTGGCTTCCAGGAAACTTAGTTTGGGCGGCGCTTCGAGATTACCGTTCAAGGCCTGCTCTTCTGCTCGCGCGATTGCGATTCCAAACGGATGGACGACGCTGCGGATGTCGGCAAGTTCCAGTTCTTTGTTCCGTTCGAAGAGCGATTCCACAAGTTTGTTGACGAATTCGCGACCGTCTTCTTCATCGAAATTCATGTCCGGATTGTGCAGCAGCAATGTCACTGGTCCAGCAATGCCGTCGGGATAGTGTTTCTGTATGGCTTTGGCACCCAGGACGCTGGTGTTGTCCGGTGGAAGTTCAGACAGCAGTCCATAACTGAGATTGTCGAAGCAAACGATGGCAACGACGGCAAAAGGCAGCATGAGGGCAATGCTCAAAGTCAGTATGAACGCCGGTTTTTCCAGAATGACTTCACTGGTTTTCTGCCAGATCACCTGAAAGACGTTCTTGCGAAGCAGCGACGCCATGAGGCCAGTTGCGGATACCCAGCCGCCCGAACTTCGCACTCGACGTGTGGCCACGTGTGGCCAGAACGACCACCGACCTGCAAGCCGCAGCATCGCGGGGGTAAAGGTCAGGGATGCAATGAGGACAACGACGAGGCCAATGGTGATGGCGATTCCTGCCTGCCTGAACTTGCCGAAGTCGGCGAAGATCATCATGCCGATTCCGCAGATCACTGTTCCGGCACTGGCGACAAGCGCTTCTCCGACCTTTGCGATCGATCCGGAGACAGCTTCTGCCGTTTCAATTCCGTCGTCCAGTTCTTCTTTGAAGCGAGCGATCAGAAAGAGGCAATAGTCGACCCCCGCGCCGTAGCACAGAATTTTGACATAGACTTCAATCCCGTTGAAAAGAGACAGAATTCCGTGTTCGGCGAGAATGGTGAGTAATGCCAGCGAGAATTCTGTTGCGACCGCGACGGTGGCGAGCGGAATTATCGCAAGAATGGGGGCTCGATAAATTAGCAGCAGCAGAGCGACCACAAGAATAATGGTCCAGATTTCCGTCGCCTTTGAACTTTCTGTCGCCGCCCGCAGAATGTCACGACCGACCGTCGCGGAACCGCTCAGAGCTAATTCAAGGCCGGGAGGGACTGGACTTTTGCCGCTGGCATCTTTCTGATGAAGCTCGCCATCTCGTTCAATTAAGTCTGCGACTGCGTCGATTAGTGGGATGTTTCTGGCATTGAAGAATTCAGTCTTCAGATTGATGACGACCATGGTCGCAGTGCCGTCGGAACTATCGAGAATTTTTTGCCAGCCGGTTGTCGCAAAAGTCTTGATTTTTTTGTCAATGCTTTCTTCATTCGCTTCGGAAGTTTCGTCAGGATCAGGTGGCGCAGTTTTCTGGTCATCTCTTGTTGTTTGTGTGCTGGGTTCAGGTAGCCCGATTCTTTCAACGATCGAAACCAGGCGTGGCTTCAGGACATTGACGATGAATTCGCGGTCCTGTTCGTTGAGCTTTGTGCGTTCACGGCGAACGACCAGTGCGATGTTACTGGCGAATGGTTCGCCCCAGGCTTCTTCGTACTGCCGTTCACCAGCAAGGCTCGGCATTTCATCGGGGAGGAAAGCGAATTCCCCTTCTTCGATGACATCCTGCCAGTTTGGTGCGGAAAGCTTCAACGCAACCAGCGCAATCAGCCAGCCGAGCAGAATTGCTGGCCATAGGCGAATAACGTAGTTACCTAGAAGTCGGTACATATTTCCAAAACTAAAATGGCAACGGAAGAAGTCACTATCTCGAAATCAGGAGTCGACGGTCTTAAAGTCCGCGAAGAACTGCTCGGTGTGACTGTCAGTCTGCAAGTAATCGGCCGTTCCAGGATTCAGAACATCCGTGCATGCGGCAGGCATCGCGAAGGGTTTCGGAGGATACCCGTGGATGTTTGCAGTCTCAACCAACTGTTGCCAAAAGACTTCCGGCAACTGATGCAAGGGTCTGAATGCTTAAAACAGGTAGACTCTGACGGCTGAGTTGGCCGTAATGGTGACAGAAGTTTGACAGAAGTTTGACCCGGACCTGACAGCCGAAAGTTCGATACTCATCTATACTCCGCCAATTCGAATGACCGCTTTGTGCCCCAGGGATGGCTGTTGAGGCGTTCAAAGAGTTTCTCGCATAAGACTGTTGAATTCAGCTTGCGTTTCTCAAGTGTCCGCTGACCCTCAGCGAACAGAATTCATGCGAATAGTGACGTCGTCCAGTTTTCGGCGAACGCCATTCCTATCGGGGCATTGAGGCCCAGAGCGTGGAGATTCCACGCCTCTTATCAATTCCCGAGGAGATAAATTTGTGAGTGTTGAATCACCGCTGACAACGGATGAAGCAGGTGGGCTGGTGGCTGAGTCGCCTCTTGCCGATCCATTGATTGTGACGCCTTCTGTTGACGAAAAGTCGACGGCGAAAGGTGGTCGTAAGCCGATTGCTCATCCGATTCCGACTCGTTTTAGAGATCGGTTTCCACATGGGTTGAATTATACCAACTTCACCTGGATGCTGGTGATGCATACTGGTGCTGTTGCGTCGTTGTTTTATTTTTCGTGGACAGGACTTGCCATTTGTGCTGTGCTCCACTTCGTAACTGCTTGCCTGGGTGTCACGCTGGGATACCACCGTTTGCTGACACATGGAAGTTTCAAGGTTCCGAAGCCGATCGAGTACTTCTTTTCGGTATGCGGGATGCTTTCCGCTGAAGGATCACCGATCTTCTGGGTCGCGACTCATCGCAAACATCACGTGTTGTCCGATTTGCCGGGCGATCCGCATTCGCCAAACGATGGATTCTGGTGGTCTCACATCCTGTGGTTCAAACCGAGGGTTCCGAAGGAAGATGAAGAGGCCCTCTTCGCGCGTTGGGCTCCGGACATGTGGAAAGACCCCTGGCATCGAGTGTTCGACAGGATTTTCCCGGTGTTCACAATTCTGCTGGGGATCGGGCTGTTCATCGCTGGTGAGGCAATGGAACCGGGATTCGGCTGGTCGCTTGCTTTGTGGGGCGTCTGTATGCGAGCGGTCCTTTGTTACCACAGTACCTGGTTTGTTAACTCGGCAACGCATATCTGGGGCTACCGTAACTACGAAACGACTGATCGTTCACGAAACCTGTGGTGGGTTGCTCTGGCGAGTTATGGTGAAGGCTGGCACAACAACCATCACGCGTATCAGCGGTTGGCTCGTCATGGACACCGTTGGTGGGAAATTGACGTCACCTGGATGGTCATTCACACGCTGCAGATTCTCGGTATTGCGACGAACGTTCAAGACAGGATTCCTGAGCAGACAAAGTAATTCGCTGCCAGTGTTTCCTTACTGAATTTGATCTACGATCAGGCCTGATATCTCCATTGAGGTGTCAGGCTTTTTCTATGCTGAACTGGTTTCCTCATTTTTGTAAGTCTCAGAACGCGAATGGGTTCATGTCAGAATCTACTCCAGTCACTGCTGCTGCTATTCAGGTCCAGGGCTTGAGTTACTCGTATGGCGAGGGGCGGACTGTACTTTCGGGTATTGAATTCAACGTTGCAGAGGGCGAGCGAGTTGGTCTTGTTGGGCCAAGTGGAGCTGGCAAGTCCACATTGATGATGCATCTGAACGGGCTGCTTCCGGATCGCCTTCCAGTTGATTCTGATCGCGCTTCGGTTGTCGTATCGGGCGTTCCGATTCGGAAATTGTCGGTTGTCGAAGTTCGTCGACAGGTCGGTTTCGTTTTTCAGGATCCGGACGACCAGTTGTTCTGTCCGACCGTTCGAGAAGATGTCGGATTCGGGCCCCTGAATCTGGGACTCGCCCGTGACGAGGTCTTTAGACGGATATCCGAGAGTTTAGAACTGGTGGGCCTGGGCGGATTCGAGAATCGCAGCACACTGCAACTGAGTACGGGGGAGCGTAAACGAGTTTGCCTGGCAGGTGTTCTGGCGTGTCATCCTGAAGTTCTGGTACTCGACGAGCCGTCTGCAAATCTGGATCCGCGGGCTCGCCGATCGTTGGTTGACGTACTTCGAGAATTTCCAGGTGCTCAGGTCATCGCGACGCACGATCTTGAGTTCGTGGTCGAATTGTGCGATCGGGTCATTATTCTTGATGAAGGAGAGATCAAGGCGGACGGACCCGTTCGTAATGTTTTGTCGGACGAGGTACTGATCCGAAAGCACGGTCTGGAAGTGCCGTGGGAACTGCGTGCCAGAACTTAACATCAGGTATGGTTCCATTGCCCATCTTCTCCCGTCTATGACGATTTGAGAACCGGGGTTCTCACCGACCTGCCGCTGCGAGCACAATTCGGAACGGGCTGAATTCCTGTATGGAGTAGGGTTGCCCAGCGGAATTGCACAGATTCCCGTACAGCCCTTCACCAGAATGCATTGGCTGTAAGGGGAACCCGGATTGCAACGGTTGCGTCAAAGGAATTGGCCGCCGCGTTAGCCTTTTGACCTGGGACGCTTAGCGAGTTCTCGATTGTCGAGTGGAATCATGTTTCGTAGTCAAAATCGGCGAGGCTTCACGCTGATTGAACTGCTGGTTGTCATCGCGGTTATCGCGGTGCTTGTCGCGTTGTTGCTGCCTGCCGTGCAGCAGGCTCGGGAACGCGCCCGTTCGATTCAGTGTATGAACAATTTGAAGCAGATTGGTCTCGCTCTTCACAACTACGAATCGACGCATTCGATTTTTCCGCCAAGTTTCGTTCGACAGGAAGATGGCAATCCCCCGCCGCCCCCGCCTTTGAATGACCCACTGCGATATCGAAGCCATTGGACAGGCTATCACTTATTGTTGCCCTACTTCGACCAGGCGAATCTTCATGGTCAGTACGATTTCGAAGGCACGTGGCTCAGCAGCATGTCGAACTCTGATGACCGGGGTCACTGGCTGCTCAACCGAACTGTGATCGATGGTTTGATGTGTCCGAGTGCCCCGCACAGATCGAATCAGGTTGGCGAGACCGGTGTTCCCGGCAGTTCGCTTCATTGGATGTCGGGGGCGGTGACTGACTATGCCTTCTGTCACGGTATGGACATTTTGAAAGCTCTGCCGGGAAGTGGCGAAGCGTCGTGCCCAGGTGGATTGCGGCATTATTGGGATAGTTGGCCGGCAGCCACCAGAGGCGCATTTGGCTACAATAGCACATGCCGATTATCAAATCTTACGGACGGTGGTTCTCAGACGATCTTCATGGGTGAGAAAGCTGGTGCCAGGCTGACGTTCGGCATGGGGGCAGGAGCGTCGCCGAGAACGAGCGTCGAGTATCCATGGGCAATGGCCGCTGTGCTTTACTTCGCCGCGACGGGCAATTCTGCCAATGACAGTGTGTGGCTGGCGGGACCGTTTGCAGCAACAAGAGATCTTCGGTTACCAGACTGTCCTGCAGATTCCCCGGCTCTTGGAGTTCCGTTCCCGATGAATCCTCGGCCGGTCAAAGTTCCTGTAACCGGCGACGAACGCTCGCTTTACTCGTTTCAGTCTCATCACATTCAAGGTGCGTGGTTTCTGATGGGGGATGGTGGGACGAAGTTTGTTAGCGAGACGATCGATCAGCCAGTCTACGAGGCACTCTCGACGATCGCTGGCAACGAGACGGTGTCTGTATCGGAGCTGTGATCTGCATGGTAGATATCACCCAAAGCGTTACTGACATGCGAGCATTCATTCTTCCGAAGACAGGCTCGTGCCGGATGTTCTCCTTGCTGACGATAGCTGCCGTGCTGATGACTGGTTGCAACGACGTCGGAGATTCGGTGGCGGTCAACGGCAATGTGCGGCTCGACGGTGTTCCCGTTTCCGCCGAAATCCAGATCGAACAACTTGACGTCGATGGAAATCGGGTTGGACGTTCAGCGACCGCCTACGCGGACGATAGTGGTTATTTTTCAGCTGTCATTGAGCCCGCGGACAGCACTTCCAGACCACTCGAGTGTCGGATCGTTGTACGGAGCTCAGAAGTCGCGAGCAGCGGGCTGCTGTCGGCATTCGACGAAAAATCCGGACCGTCGAAAGTGACTCGCTTGCAACGAGCGATTCGGGACGGAGATTCACTGGCGATTCTGCTGACACGGTAGCAGACAACAGTGCCGGTTTTAGCGGAGCTGTTGCCGATTGACGCTGGAGAATGTTCGTTCCTGACGCCCTTCGGTATGAGCCGTTCGTGCGACGCGGAGCAGTGGGGCTGAATCTGGTGGAACGAGGTGTGCAAGCCTCGGTCGGAACACCACCCCTAGAACCAGCGGCAGATACCACATCACATAGATTCCGCCGTGTTGCGGGTACCAAAGCTGCGTGGCGACCACGATGGCGGCTGAGTGAGCCATTAGATGTTCGATTGATTTCTTGCGAGGGAAAATCGTCATCAGGATCACGCCTACAAGAAACACAGCCATGACCGGAAGGCGATAGACGGGGCTGATGGCCGCCCAGAATCCAACGCCCTCGCCGTTCTGGAACTGAAGAATGCTCCAATCGATAGAACCAATCATCTGTCTGATGAACGACTGACTGTCCGCGGCTGTCAGGGCCAGTGTGCCGACAAGAACTGAAGCGACAATACCAAGCGCCGCGACAAAACGGATGGATCCCTGGCGTCCATAGAACGCGACCCAAAGTGGCAGCAGAAAGGCCGGGAAGAATACTGTCCCACAGGCAAGCCCCATCAGACCACCCGCGATCATTGGCTTGTAGTAGAAGATCAACGACCAGATCACCAGTGCAGCGGGAAGGACGTGGTCGACATTGCTGACTTGATAGGCAGTGCTTGGCAACAGCAGGTACATCGTCGACATGGCGACACCTAGTCGGATATCGCCAAGGTGGCGTTTCCCGAGATAGATAAGTCCGATGATGACAGCAAGGTGCGACATACCGGCGATGATCCGCGCGGCGATTAGTTCTGCGGAAACGACACGACCTGAATTATGTGCAACAAGCCGGGCAGGCGCCACCGCTGTCGTTGCTGTGATCAGTTTGGTGGCCGGGCCAGAGACGATTTCGGAATTTTCACGTTCTGTTGAACCATCTTTACGACGGAGCAATTCATCGGCTTGTCGGACCGTTGCCACAGTCGAGGCTGCTGGCGGCTCCGTTGCAACTTTGGTCACCTGGAAGGCAAAGGCTGCAAAGCACAAAAAGGCGAGGCCTGAAGCGTTCAGGTTCTGCTCAAGAAGCGGCCGACGTTTGAATACTGGATCGAGGAATAAACGAAGCAGCAGCAAGCCGGTGCAGACAAAGAGCCAGGCATAGCCGAATGTTGGCTGCGAGCTGTTCAGCAGGAGCAATCCTGGAGAAATGCTAAGCAATAGAATCAGGTCGGCATTGCGCAGCGACCAGAGTCGATTGAAGCGAAAGAAAACGGCAACGATCAGCAGGAGCGACAGGTAAAACCACGTCGCTTCGTTGACCTGATATCCTTGAAGGATGTAGTCCATTCGTGGTCAGACCGACAGCATACTCGGCTATCGGCCGATCCTTATTTTAAGAAGCGAATGGTCGTCTCCAGACGAATTCACCTGTGACCCATTTGTAGAGGGCAGAGTCCCAATCTACCCACGCACTTTTCAGCCAATTGGGAGCTGCGTTGACCCACAACTCCTAGCTGAATGTCAGTAAGGTACGATGTTTCACGTAGTTGGCAATAGCCGTGGTACGCTCGGCGACGGAATTCTACGGGCTTTTGTGTCTCATTTTTCGCGAACAACTCAACCGCCACGAAGCGATTGGGCAGGCTTACCGTTATTAAAAGATTAATCAGCATGCCACGAGTCTTCTACGGAAACTTTGATTTCGAGCATGGACTCGCCACCGCTGGCTACAATCGATCCCGCCAACTTGAACGAATGAATGCTGAGTTGATCGTACATTTACTGGCTCTTGCTGCTGACGGAGATCGTTTGTTTTGCGATGACGTGGCGCTCGAAGAGTTTCTGGTGGACGCTTCGGTAGCCGGTTTTCCTGGTGTTCGGACGATCGACGGCTGTCGCCGAGGACAGATTGAAGCCAGGTTAGTTCCGTGGGGCTGCTCGAAGCCGGCCGTTGAATTGGCGACTTCATGCGGATGGTCATGCGAAGCTCCGGCGACCAGATCAGTAGCCAGAGCGAATTCCCGTCAATTTTCGTTCGAGATTGAGCAACGCCGGGCTGTAGCAATTCCGGGGGCGGCGGCAGTCGATTCTTTGCAGCAGCTCGAGTCGGCAATCATCACAGCGGCTGACATCTGGAAGGCTCCGACTACTGAATTTGAATGGTTGTTGAAGGCCGAATTTGGCATGTCGGGGCGCGAGCGAGTCGCAGGTCGAGGCGTAAGCCTGAACGACTCTCAGGCCAGTTGGATTTGCCGTCGTATTGATTCGGGCGGCCAGCTTTTTTTCGAACCGCGTGTCAGGTCAATATGCGAGCTGAGTTCGCATTGGTGTCTCTCTATCCCCAAATCCGGTCGAAGGATCGAAACGGGTCGACTGGATGAATCTGAATTAATCGGTACGACGCAGCTGCTTGTTGACCAGTCAGGGCAATATGTCGGCAGTATCCCCATCGACTACGCGGCGACCGACAAGCCCTTGTTCGGATGTCCTGGATTCTACCTCGCCAGTGAAATGTTCGAGCAGATTCTACGTGATGCTCGCCAGGTAACTGATGCTGCAGGGGTTTTAGGATACCACGGGCCGATCAGCGTGGATTCGATGGTCTATCGTGGTCCGGATGGCGAGCCATTGTTGAGGTCGATCCAGGACGTCAATGCACGATTAACGATGGGGCGGATTGCGTTGGAGTGGTGTAGAAGGTTTGGCACATCAAATCGTCCCGCGTGGTTGCTGGCTCCGATCAAGTGGCTTGATGATCGAGGCTGGGATGCCACGCCTGACAATCCACTGAGGCGGCTGACATCGCCGCGTACAGTTGCCCGACGGAATGTAAAACGTGTCGGGCTGGTGCTCGACGATCCAGCGGATTTGCAGGACTTATTGTCGACTTATCTGTGACCATAAATCGCCATCGAACATATTGATGAGTTTTGCCAGGCCTGCGTCGACCAATTCCTGGCCTGAGACAAAACGACCGGGGTGAGTCCACTCGGCGATGTTTTCGTCTGTAAACTCGAACAGTCGCGACAGCAGTTTGTCCAGATCGTGTTCCAGGTTTTTGAAGTGACGAGCCCACTCGGTCGCCTCTTCCAACCGTACGTCTTCAGCACTTTGCCACCGCATCGGATGAAAAAGAAGCGTCGAATGCGCGGTCACAAATCGTCGCTCACACGCCGCGAATGGCAGGATAGCTGCGGACGAACATTCTCCTGCGACGACGCCAGTCACTCGCAGGCCTCGCAGGCGAATGATCGAGCACAGCGCGAGCCCGACGTAAATGCTGCCGCCGCCCGAGTCGAACCAGATGGTTCCCCGACTGCGACGAGGGACCTCAACCAGTGAAGTAACCAACTCGCTCTGCTTGTCGGTGAGATCGCCGTTGATAGCGATTTCCCAATCCTGCCCTGAGTCAGGCGGGGTGAACGGCCCGGACTGAACTGGCGATGGAGTGCGAGATGCCTGTTGAGGTCCGCGTGCTTGTTTTGCTGGCCGATCTGTCATGTATGGCTCTGAGAAATATTCGGGTGAAAAATAGTGTTTACTGACCAGTTGGCAGTGAACAGGTCGTATTCAGCATTTTGTAAAACCTGTTCGGTTGTCCCGGCTTCATAAATGTGTGCGATTTCTTCCGACGTGAGAACTCAGTCGAAGGTCGACGCATCATCGTATGTTCGGCCAGGTAGACCGTACCCATCGACCCCTTGCCGAGCAGGCTGAGATACCGGTACTTGCCCAGCATAAATCTCTGATGGCGACCTTCGAGCAGTTTGCCTGCCTGCCACTGAGTCAACGTCTGAGGGGCGTTCGCCAGCGTGCTGGCATTGCTGAAATCGGCCCCTTGTTCGGGCAGCGACTTCATTGCCTTCTCAAGCTCGAGTTTGTCGACGACGCCATTCGCTTCGGCGAAACGCAGAAATTCGTCGGCGGATACAGGAGTCGGCATATGGCTGAGGACTTGCCATTCATATTCGAACGACATTTTCGAAGCAGATGAAGTCAAAACAGACTGATGAAGATGGTTGCTCGAAGACTACTTTGACGGATTAAGAATGTTCGTTGAGGTCACCAGTCTTTGTCAGTCGAGAAGTGATTGATTTCGCGTTGCAGAGGTCACACTGCAGAGATCGACATGTGATGGTCTCCGCTGTCCATGACTTGAAGAATGTGAAGTTATCAACGGAGCAGTAAAAACGGAGCAGCGAGCGGAAAATCGTACTACGCAGAATCCGCACGTGCTACCGGAAAGTCCAGCTGAGCTGCTTTGCTTCCCGCAGCATCAAAAAACTCTGCCGTGCTGTTTGCCTGGACATGTGTGCCTGTGTCCGCCTGGTCGGTGATTTCCTGCCTCTGTCCTGAACCTCGCCTGCCCCTTTCCAGACCGAAAATCGCCAGTCAGACCGCGTCGAGTGGTTCCATCGCATGACCCGCCTCCCTCGAAGCCAGCCCGCGTCTGGACTTCGGCGTCAGCCCGAACTGTGCCAGCAGGCTGCGCCCAGTGACCGCTCAGAAAAACGCTGCCGGGACCGATGCACAAGCCCAGGCTTAACGCGCGGAACTGGTCACTTCTTGAAGAGTTCCGCGTTCGTTCGATTGGTTTGCAGGCAGGTCAAAGAAAACACCCCGATCGATTCAGTTGAATCAATCGGGGTATTGAGTTTGCTTAATTGCTGGCTAAGGAGTTTCCAGGCCAGCAGTTTGTGCCTAGCTGCAGCCCATGCTGTTGCCGCAGTTGTGGCAGAGGTAGCAGTTTCCGTTGCGGACGGTGATTGCTCCGCAGCCATCACACGCCGGGGCGTCTGACTGGAACTCAGCAAACTGCTTGCTGCGAACCGCTGGGGAGTCTTCATCTTCCTGTGGGGTAACTGCGACGTCAGCCGCCGCTCCGTTTAACGTGGCGTCTCCGAAGCCTGAGACTTGCCCGTTGATCATTGAAGCGACTTCGTCACTCAACTTCTCTGGTGAGGAGATCGCGGTTTTTGCCTGAGTTTCGGCGAGACCCCTGGGCGTGTTTGCTTCGCGGTAGCCAGCCAGGAACTCGATGCCGAGCCACCGGAAGATATAGTCCACGACGCTCTTTGCGTTCGGGATGTCAGAGTTGCCGGTCCACCCGGACGGTTCAAACCGCATGTGAGTGAACTTGCTGATCAAATCACCCAGTGGCACTCCGTATTGAAGAGCCATCGAAGTCAGCGTTCCAATCGTGTCCATCAGGCCGCCGATGGTTGAACCCTCTTTGGCCATTGTGATGAACAGTTCGCCTGGCGTGCCGTCTTCAAACAGACCGACGGTGGTGTAGCCGTCGTGGCCACCGACTGAGAACTTGTGAGTCAGAGACTGACGCGTTCCTGGCAGTCGGCGACGAACCGGACCGGACTGGACGGTGACGGTTTCACCTTCCTTGTTGCGATCGCCTTCTTTCGAAGTTGCCAGCGGCTGACTCTGCTTCGAGCCGTCCCGATAAATCGCGAGAGCTTTCAGACCGAGTTTCCAGCCTTCCCGATAGGCGTCCTCTACGTCTTCAACCGTTGAATCAGACGGCATGTTGACTGTCTTGGAGATCGCTCCGGACAGGAACGGCTGAGCCGCTGCCATCATCATGACATGGCCACGCCAGGCGATCGACCGAGTTCCATTCGCGGGTTTAAAGGCACAGTCAAAGACTGCCAGGTGCTCGTCTTTGAAATTCGGAGCACCCTCTATGGTCTCGTTCTTATCGACGTAAGCGACGATCTCTTTCGACTGAGCTGCGGTGTAGCCAAGAGATTTTAAAGCCAGTGGGACCGTCTTATTGACGATCTTCATCATGCCGCCGCCAGCAAGTTGCTTGTACTTAACCAGGGCAATGTCCGGCTCGATGCCAGTCGTGTCGCAGTCCATCATGAACGCGATCGTTCCTGTCGGAGCCAGCACGGTGGCCTGGGCATTGCGGTATCCGTAGCGGCGTCCAGTTTCGATACACTCGTCCCAGACTTCGCGAGCCGCAGTTCGGAGATATTCAGGACATTCCGGGTTAATTTCGTTAGTCGCGTCACGGTGCATTTCCATGACTTCGAGCATCGGCTTCTCGTTCTCCTGGTACCCGGCGAAGGGACCAAGATTGCCAGCGATCTGGCTTGATGTGCGGTAGCCTTCACCGCACAACAGAGCCGTCAAAGCACCACAGATACCCTGTCCCGCTTCGCTGTCGTAGGGGATTCCCATCGACATCAGCAGGCTGCCGAGATTCGCAAAGCCCAGCCCCAGCGGACGGAAGCGGTGCGAGTTTTCAGCAATCGACGGCGTCGGATAGCTGGCGTGATCGACCAGAATCTCCTGAGCTGTGATGAAGATGCTGGATGCCCGGCGGAACCGAGCAACGTCGAATGTGCCATCTTCCTGCTGGAACTTCCGCAGGTTGATGCTCGACAGGTTGCAGGCGGTATCGTCCAGGAACATATACTCAGAGCATGGGTTCGAGGCGTTGATTGGACCTGTGTTCTTACAAGTGTGCCAGCGGTTGATGGTCGTTTCATATTGAACGCCAGGGTCGCCGCAGTACCAGGTTCCTTCTGCCATTTCTCGTAGGATGTCTTTGGCATCGTAGGATGGGCCTTGCTTATCTGCATCAGTTACCCAGTGCGTCTGCCACTTGCCACCGTCTTCGGCTGCCTGCATGAACTCTTCCGAAACGCGGACCGACAGGTTCGCATTCTGGAACATAATCGAGCTGTACGCTTCGCCGTTGAAGTTGGCATCGTACTCACCGGAATCGATCAGCGTGCGAGCCTTCTTTTCTTCCCTGGACTTGCACTGCACGAATTCCATGATGTCAGGATGCCAGTCTTTCAGACTCTGCATCTTGGCCGCACGACGAGTCTTGCCACCAGATTTCACAACGGCAGCGATCTGGTCGTACACCCGCATGAAACTCAAAGGGCCTGAAGGCGAACCACCGCCCGACAGCTTTTCCTGAGAACTGCGGATCGTTGACAGGTCGGTGCCCGTGCCGGATCCAAACTTGAACAGCATGGCTTCGCTGCGAGCCAGTCGCATGATGTCTTCCATGTTGTCTTCGACAGACTGGATGAAACATGCGGACGCCTGCGGGTACTCGTAGGGAGTTTCCGGCCTGCGGATCGAGCGGGTCTGGACGTCGTAGCGGTAGTTGCCGCGTGAGCCTTTGACTCCGTACTGATGGAAGAGACCAACGTTGAACCAGACGGGCGAGTTGAACGAACCGTGCTGGTGCAGACAGAGCCAGGCGAGTTCTTTGTAGTAGGTTTCGCCGTCGGCCTGACTGGCGAAGTAGCCGTCCTGAATTCCCCAGTCGGCGATCGTGCGAGCGACTCGGTGAACTACCTGCTGGATGCTGGTTTCGCGTTCTGGAGTGCCAGGCTCGCCATAGAAATACTTGCTGACGACGACGTTTGTCGCCAAAGGACTCCAGTCTTCTGGGATCTGGCAGTTCTCCTGTTCGAACAGAATTCCGCCATTCTCGTCCTTGATGTGAGCCGTTCGAGCTTCCCACTCGACTGTGTCAAACGGGTCGACGCCTTCCGGGCAGAAATGAGCCTCGATCTCCAACGGGCTGGCTTCGGAAACGACTGTGCCACTGTGCCCATCCTGGGCTTTGAAATCATCCTCGAAGAATCCCTTGCTGCGGTGCATCGTGCACTCTCCTTGTTCAAACCACACGAAATCAATGAACTAATCTTGAGTTCTTAAAAGTCAGTCCCGTCATGGGACCGTCGTGCTCAGCTTCCTGCCGTTTATCCAGTCTGATAATCCATTTCATCCGATCCTTCTCTGTTTCGGGGTCAACGACAGAACAGCGACTGACGCTGGGAACAGGCGAAACCACCGGCTCAGTCATCCATGCGTGAGCGTTTCATCTGCGCGCAAAATCCTCGCAGAAATTGATTGGGTGCTTTAAGAAATCCCGACATGCTGGCGACAATGCCGCATGCCATTCCCTTGGTTGCCGAGACTAGAGCGTTTAGAAGTGAGCCCCGCCAGAAGGTTCAGAAAAAACCTGACTGACGACTGAATTCTCCTCCGAGAACTCTCATGAACCGACCGGCTGAAAGACCGAGCGATTAAACATGAAAACGAGAACGATATCCGGGACACCGAGACAGGTCGGAAACACTACCAGATACTATCGGTAGTGTTGCCGGTGAAATGAAGCCCAAGATGTAGTGACTCAGAAGCGAGGGAGGGAATCTTAAAACTCGCCTGCGGTCTGTCAACCCGCCGTTCGGAATTGCATCCTTCGGGGGGCGGTAATTGACGCCGAAACTCACCGCTACTATGGGAGTTAGAGAAATCCAGAAAATGGAAAAATCGTCAAAATCAGCGCTGTCGGAACTGAGCGATCTGGATCACCTGGTGACCCTTAGCAAGTTCAAAAAGATTTAGATGTCATTGCAAAGTGTTGATTTAGTACGAGTTATGGCGAGCAGTGATTCCTGAGTGTTTCTCCGGCAGCCCGTTCGATGCCCGTTGGTGTTTGAGGAGTCGCTGATTCAGTTCGTATGCTTTTGAATGCGATCTCAGCGGACGCTTGAATTCGCATTTCGGCCTGTCGTCAGTGTGGATTCGGCTACCAAAGAACGGATGGTTTGTTGGTTGGTTGTTCGAATCGATGCTGAGAAAGGCCAGGCTGATTCGCAATCGTCACGCTTCAAACGCAAAACGCCCGATTCCGGCGGTTCAGAGATCCGAACCTGCGTCAATCGGGCGTAGAGCATGTGTGCTTGCGGATGACTTCTTATCCGCTGCTAGCTGATGTGCCAGGCAGTCGCTGCAAAGTGATTGCTCAGGCTGCTCGCGTCATTGGGTCTGACTTCACTGTTGCAGCAGCCCGTTTGGGGATCGACTTCTCGATGCGCCGCATTTCCAGTGCAAAGATGCCTGACGTGGCGGTCTGAATCGCGATGTAAGCAAGAATCACGGGACCATGTACAGCGAAGCAGGCCATGACCCAGAGGGTCAATCCACCTGCCAGAATTACGACAAGACCAGGAGCGTTTTTCATGATGCGTCCACGAAGGGCTTGGAGAAACGTCGAGTCACGATACCAGGAGTTTGGTCTGCCGTCTTAGTGACAACCACGCCAGAATCCCAATCGAAGCTGTTAAATTGAAGGTGTGTGTCGAGTAAGTATTCTGAACGGAACCGATCGCGAAGTTTCTTCAGAAACATGAACGACCAGAGTTGCTCATTCCAGAGGAATAACCGTCAGCCGAAAGGACCTTCCTGGAACTGAGGAATCGTCCAGTATGGGCTGGCTGTGTTGGAGGATGACATTCTTCCCGGTGGCGGCTAATGGTGAAATCCGATGCCGCTACGGGTTCTATCGACTGTCCGGAGCTGTGCGGATTGTCCCGTTGTGCGGGGCAGGGCGGGAATTGAACAATTACTGCTGTTTTTTGAGTCCGCATCCGTACGTCGGTTCGACCTGATAGTAAGGATCAGTCAGCCGCAATTCGGCGCAGGAGCGAACCAATAATGCCCGCACTAAACTGATGAAACCCCAATCCGGAAGAAAATTGGTGACACCGAAAGAAACATCCGATTTGTGCGACAGGCACATGGAGCGGTTTGTCGCCAGGATGCCTACAGCTCAAACAACGATTGAGTTTTTACGATCGCGCAGTCTTCCGGAAACGTGTGAAAGGCGTGGATCAAAAGACTGTGAGGCCACACGTCAGTCTGCATGAAGCTTAGAGCAGCCGGCGACAACCGATTCGGTGAACTGAAGCAATGCGAAATGGGAGCCCGCTGGCAGTCGTTCTGCAGCTCCTCGTGCATATTCAGGAACACTTCTGGCGAAAGCTTTTCGACCTGATAGCTCATGTGATAGGTGATCTTGTCACCGCATTTGATCGACTCGTCACGGCTGCCCTTCAGGCGTCGATGGAACCGCTCGTTTTGATCGGGAAGTGGCTGACCACGGCTGGCCACGGCTTCAGAAATGATCGAGTCGCCGATCTGAAACGTCACCAGATGACCTGAGTCGCAAATCCGGATATCAGCCGAGTAATCAGGCTGGCGGATCTGGTCGTGCTTCCGAATGTCGAACAGCTCGGGATGGAGCGATCGCTCAAACAGATGGAACATGAGTTCCGAGACAGCTGGTCGGACGAAGCTTACATTCATTGGGAAACCTGCGGACCTGCGAGCAACGCTTAAAAGCAACGGTCAGGAAACTCGACACTTAATGATTGTACCGAGCGTATTCGGTCCATCGAAAGCTTCGCCAACAGCAATTTGACAGTTGTCGCATCCTCGGCACATTTCCGGATGATTCCGGGTTGCATCCTGCCAAACCGGCGTTCCTGCATTTTCAATGACTTTGGTTCTCCTGCGACGTTTGTGGCCTCGCTCGGCGGCTTCATTGCCTGACGATCTACTGCCATCTGGCGAGTCCGGTTTGCCGGGGTCTACCGGCCTTTGGTGTCGGTGGCTTCTAATCACAATGTCGAATCCCGTTGAATTCGGGCATAGCGTTGATCGCGCATAGCTTCGGAATGACTGTCTCAATCAGAGATGATCCGTTCTCGCTTTCACAGGTCGCTGCATTTGTGTCAGAATATCGGCGATGACTGATCCGTCTCTCTGGGCTCTCTGCCCTTCATCTGAACCTCCCGCCAGTTGTGACACTCACCGGCATGCCATTTGCGATTTCAGTTTCCCCTCGGCAACGAAGATTTGAAGCGTTTCCGCGTTCTCAAATACCCATGACCAATACGGGATGTCGCCACCGGATGGTTGCGCTGCAGGAACATTCATCCCGCTGTCTACGATGGATGATTCCGGTGCTTGCGTTGTTTGTCGGAGTCGACAGTTCTGTAGACGCCGCAGACTCGTATCGGGAATTGGTGCAGCCTTTTGCGAAGAAGTACTGTGTTGAGTGTCACAATCCGGCGAAGGCTCGCGGCGAGCTGGATCTCACGAAGTACGAAACTGAAAAGAGTGTGACAGGACATTTTCGGCGCTGGCAGAACATCATTGCATTCATTCGTGATGGAGAAATGCCGCCGGAGAATTCAAAGCTGCAGCCGACGATCGACGAACGGAACGTTGTTATTGAAGCTGTCGAGTCGATGCTGATTGCCGAAGCAAACAGGAACGCGGGCGATCCCGGCGTTGTGCTTCCACGGCGTTTATCGAACACGGAGTACGATCTGTCGGTCAGTCATCTGACAGGCGTCAACATTCATGCGACGGCTGAGTTTCCTGCCGATCCAGCGGCTGGCGAAGGGTTTGATAATACGGGCGAGGCACTGACGATTTCTCCAAGTCTGCTTCGAAAGTACATGGCCGCGGGGCAGCACGTTGCCAGCCACCTCGTGCTGAGAACCAGCGGGATCAGTTTCGCTCCGTATCCCGTCACGTCTTACAACGAACGAAAGAAGCTGACCGAACAGGCGATTGTCGATTTCTACCAGAGTCGTGAGGTCAGGCTTCGAGACTACCTGGAAGCTGCCTGGAAGTATCGTCATCGACCGAATGAAAATATTGAGGCGTCGATTGAAGACTGGGCAAAGCTGCATGGACTCAGCGAGAGATATCTGACTCTCGTTTGGGAGACACTGAGTGGGACATCTGTGTCGGCGGGTTTTCTGAAGCAGGTCCGGCAGGCCTGGGACGCCGTTCCGTCTCCGGCAACATCTGCCGGTGTGCCGACGGAACTGGGTGAAGTTGCACAGTTGATTGAGTTTATCCGACGAAATATCGGGACAAAAGACGAGCGATTGATTCGACCTAACGCCGGAACCTGGCCGATTGGACAACTGGACTTTCGAGCGAAGCAGGCGGCGATTCGTGACAAGTTCACTGCCAGCAATCTTCGCGACCAGGTGTTCGTCCGTTTTGATCGAGTGGCCCGTCCACGGGAAGGCAAACCACGGGAAAACAAAGCCGCGAAACCTCACACGCTCTATTTGCGAGTCGATCCAGCTTTTGACGGCGACGCCGAGAGTTACGTGGTTGTCGAGCGTCCGATTCTCAGTAATTCCGACAAGCTTCCTTCGAATGATGAGCAGGCGGAGAAGAATCAGGTTGTCACTCTTCGTGATTTTCTGACGGAGCATTCACCAGCCGTTGCGAATCAGTTGAACTTTGGGCGAGATCCGAATGGCAATGAGATTGATGCTGATTCCTTTGTGCTCAAGACGTCGTCGCTGATTGAAATTACGTTGGAACGCGATGCGCAGGAAGCGGCCGAGCACCGACACGTGCTGGCAAACTGCGTGCTCGACAAGGAACAGAGTCACGGCTCAGGTGTGATCCTTCAGTCGGCCACGAATCGTGTTCCGGACATTCGGTATGCAGAGCAAGCAGCCCTGTTGATCGATTCTGAAAGTGATTTCGTCAGCAGGTATGTCGGGTTTTTCGAGCAGTTTTGTCGAACGTTTCCAAACAGGTTCTTCTATGTCGATCGCAACCGAGGGCTGGCTGCCGGCTTTCATCTGGTGGAAGGATTTTTCCGAGACGATCAGCCTCTGGTGGATCAGGTGCTGACTGATCAGGAACGCATCGAGTTGGATCTGCTATGGGAAGAGCTGAATTTCGTGACACAAAGTGTCGAGACGTTGATCCGCGGTTTCGTCTGGTTTGAGCGTTCGGAGCGGCACGTTTTACATGACAAACGCTTTGATTTTCTGCGGGCTGAGGATCCAGAGCTTGTCGAAGACGACCTGCTGCATAAGTTTGAGCGGCTTTACATGGACCGCCTGGGAGTGAAGTTGGCCCAGACCGCATTCACGCCGGCCAATCCGGAAGATGAAAAGTTCCACGTTATTCACAGATTCTTTGATCAGATTCGACGTGGTCTGGCTCATCATCGCGATCTTTTGAAAACGGCTGAGTCGCGGGCCTTTGCCGATTTAGATGTATTGGCGGCGCGGGCGTGGCAACGGCCACTTGCGCAAAAGGATCGCAAGTCGTTGAGATCGTTGTTTGCCGCGATGCGTGAGCAAGGACAGGGTGTTGAGGGTTCGCTGCGTGGCGTCCTGACCGCGATTCTTTTGTCGCCTGACTTCTGTTATCGCTACACGGACTCGCATCCGGGAATCGAAGTTCGTCAGCTATCGGAACGTGCGACTGCTGGAAGATTGAGCTATTTTCTGTGGTCGTCTCTTCCGGACGAAGAATTACTCGCGAAATCGCTGGCTGGGAAATTACAGACTGATGCCGAGGTGGTTGCTCAGGCCCGACGAATGCTGAAGGACGATCGCGTGAAAGCGTTCGCCAGAGAATTCTTCGGACAATGGCTGCGATATCGAGATTTCATTTCGAAGGATCCGATCAATGCCGAAGCGTTTCCGGGATACACCGACGAGTTGCGTCAGGCAATGTTTGAAGAACCCGCTCGACTGGCAACACGGCTGATTCAGGATGATCGGCCAGTCACTGAGTTACTCAATACCGATTCTACCTTTGTGAACGGAATCCTTGCTCGGCATTATGGCGGCGACTTCGAACGCGCGTATCGAAGCCGGGTTTCCGAATGGACGAATGAGCGAAGGGCACGAGGACTTTCGTCGAACGACGCGGATAAGCAATGGCATCGAGTCAGCGGTCTGCATGACGCTGGCCGTGGCGGACTGTTCGGCATGGGAGTTATTTTGACAAGCAACTCAGCCGGAGAGCGAACGAGTCCAGTCAAGCGAGGATTCTGGGCAGTTCACCATTTGCTTGGTCAACACTTTCCTCCTCCGCCGGCTGATGTTCCGGAGTTGCCAGGCGATGAACAGAATGCACCAAAAACGATTCGTGAAATGATGGCCGAACACACGGCTGATCCTCGCTGCGCAATGTGTCACACCCACTTCGATTCGTTGGGCATGGCGATGGAAGGCTTCGATCCGATCGGTCAAAGACGCTTGAAAGACCTGGCCGGCCGAGTGGTCAATGACGCCGCGGATTTTCCGGGAGGCGAAACTGCCAGTGGTATTTCCGGTCTGATCCAATACATTGAGAAGAACCGAAAGCAGGATTTTGTCAGGACTCTGTGTCGTAAGTTTCTGGGTTATGCACTCGGACGATCAGTGATGCTGTCCGATTCGATCCTGCTTGAACAAATGGAAGACGCATTGCGGAAGAATGACTATCGGTTTTCCGTCTTATTCGAAATGGTTGTGACAAGCCCGCAATTTCGAAATCAACGCGGGCGAGATTTTTCGCTGACTGGCCGATAAACAAGATGGCAGGGATGTTCCGGTCGATCAAGGTTTGAGTAACCAGGATAGTTGAGTTGAATTCATGAATTCCAAAGCTCAGATACCTCGTAGGCATGTTTTGAAGGCAATCGGCGCGACGGTCGCTCTTCCGTGGCTGGAATCCGCGGGGCGGGCGAATGGCAAAGCGGCGCCGCCGAAGCGTTTCGCCTGTCTGTTCTTTGGTGACGGAATTCATCCGGCAGAATGGTGGGCAAAGGGCAAGGGCTCGACGCTTGAGATCGGTCCGGCTTTCTCATCGCTGAAACCGGTCAAGCATAAGGTCAACTTCATCAACGGACTGGCCCATCCGGGCAACGTTGTCGGTGGACATGCCAAAGGGGCCGCGGGCATGCTGACCGGCGTGCAGCCGAAAGGGGGCCGAGAGATTCTTGCTTCGACTAGCATGGATCAGCTACTAGCGCAACGGCTCGGTGGTGACACGGCGATTCCGAGTCTCGTGCTTGCCTGCGAACGTCCGGTCAGCGGATTTCACGAGTCCGGCTATTCGATGATGTATGCGTCGCACGTTTCCTGGAGTTCGCCGGTTTCTCCTGTCCCGTCGGAACTGTACCCGTCACTGGCTTTCGATAGTCTGTTTGAAAGTCGTGGAAGTCGGATGCAGCTCAGCGTACTCGACCATGTGCTGGACCAGCTGAATGATGTCTCGCGCAAAGTGTCGGCTACGGATCGGTCAAAGATCGACGAATACACGACATCCGTTCGCGAAGTCGAGCAGCGTATCTCAAAGATGCAGCAGCGGCAGGGAGAAGAACGCGAAGAGCTCGACATGATCAAGTCGAAGCGTCCTGCTGATGGATTACCGACTCAGCTTGACGAACATTCGAGATTGATGTGTGACGTTATTGCTCTGGCGTTCCAGGCTGACCGCACTCGGTTTGCGACGATGGTCATGACAAACAACCTGTCAGGCCAGGTCTATCCGTTCCTTGGACTTCGTCAGGATCATCACAGCTTTTCACACGGGTGGCAGAACAAAGAATTTGCTTCGATCAGCCGCTTCTGGGTTGAGCAGTACGCTTACCTTGTCAGCCGTCTGGATTCGATGCAGGAAGGCGATGGCACGGTCCTCGACAACAGTTGTATCATGATGGCCAATGAACAATGGACTGCTCACAACGCCCCGAAAGTTCCACTGCTGCTAAGCGGCGGACTCGGCGGAACTCTGGAAACAGGCCGCAGCCTGGATTTCGAGAAAAGTAAACAGCGATCAATGTCGTCGCTGTACCTCGGTCTGATGGACCGCATGGGAGTTCGGCTGCCTGGTTTTGGCAATGCAACCGAGCAGCTTTCAGGTGTCTGACTGACCGAGGAATGTGGTCAGGAAGTTTTCAGCGGCTGCAGGTCGACCCGCGAGCACATCCGGAGCAAAGGACATTCGGTACAGTTCGGGCGGCGAGCGATGCAGATTTGTCGGCCGTGATGGATCAGGCGGTGGCTGTATTGGATCCATTCGGTCTTTGGCAGCACGGCTTTCAGTTGGCGCTCGGCGATCTCTGGGTTAATGGAGTCCGTCAGACCGAGCAGTTTGCTGATTCGCTTGACGTGAGTATCGACGACGACTCCGCTGGCAATGCCGTACCAGGTTCCAAGGACGACATTTGCCGTCTTTCGACCGACGCCGGGCAGGGACGTCATTTCGTCCAGAGTCTGCGGCAGTTCGCCATCGAATTCGTCAACCAGTTTCTTTGCCATGCCGCGAATGTTCTCTGACTTGGCGCGGAAGAAGCCGAGCGGATAGATGATCTTTTCAACGGCCTTCTGCGTCGATTTCGCCAGGTTTTCGGCATTCGGGTACTTGTCAAACAGGACAGGTGTGACTGAGTTGACTCTTTCGTCGGTGCATTGTGCCGAAAGGATTGTCGCTGTCAGCAGCTGATATGCTGAGTTGTGAGTCAGTGCGCATTCGGCCACGGGGTAGGTCTTCCGGAGGACTCGCACGACGCTCCGAGCTTGTTTCTTTTTGTCAGCAAGTTCCGATTGATCGAGTCCTGTCATAGCGTTTGCAAAAATCCAATGGGTTTCCGGTAGAGAAACTGAATCGAAACGTTCTAGAATCTCCGCCTGCGTCATGGTGATAAAAAGTGTCTCGGAATGAGACGATGGCCCAACGGACGGCTTGTGGATGATAGGTCCGAGTTGGTTCTTCGCAATGCACCTGCGACGCGGAACTGCCGGCGTTACGGAACAAGGGACTTCACGGATGGACGAACTACCCGAACTTTATCTCAAAGGGATCTGGCTTTTTAACGAAGGCGAGTTCTTTGACTGTCACGACGAACTGGAAGAACTCTGGACCCAGATACAAGGCGAAGAAAGAAAGTTCATTCAGGGATTGATCCAGGCGGCTGTGGGGCTGTTCCATTTTGGAAACGGAAACCTCGGCGGCGCCCGCAAGATGTACATCTCAGCGAGGGAGAAACTGGAACTTTATCCGTCGCCGTACATGTCGATTGATCTGGAACGGTTCAAGACGGACTTGCAACACAGTTTTCAGGAACTGCTGGATGCAGGCACGACTTATCCGGACAACGTCGAATTACAGGATGATCGAATTCCCACGATCTATCTGGCTGGGCAGGGCTGAGAGTAATGACGTCAGCGGACCCTAACGAAATAACAGCCGATTTTAAGGGACGAGCTGCGATTTTCCCTCTTCCGAACGTCACGCTTTTTCCCAACGTGATGCTGCCCCTTCACATCTTTGAGCCTCGTTATCGCTGCATGGCCGAAGACACTCTGAAGGGTGATGGTTATCTGGCAATGGGATTGCTGAAAGGCGGTTGGGAAGCTTCCTACGAAACGAAAGATTGCGAAATTCACGACACAGTCTGTCTGGGGAAAGTGATCGCGAACGATCAGTTAGAAGACGGTCGACATTACCTGATGTTGCAGGGGTTGCGTCGAGCAAGACTTGTGACAGAGCTTGAAACTGATTTGCCGTATCGGTTGGGCATGTTGGATGTCGTCGAGGATTTTTACCCTCAGACTCCAATGATCGACCGCGAGCGTCGGCAGGAAGAGTTGGTTGAATGGTTCGGCAAGGCCTATCCGAAACTTGGGTTCCAGGCCGAGGTCGTTCACGCTCTCGGATCAGGAATGCAGCTTGGCGAACTCTGTGATGTTCTGGCTCATTCGCTGAAATTGCCTCCCGAAGATGCACAGCGTTTGCTCGCTCAGGCAGACGTTGATCAGCGCAGCGACCTGGTTCTGGAGATGCTCAAGAATCAGTTCCGTGGAACGCTTGAGCCGGTTGGCCGGGATTTTCCACCCGGGTTCAGTTTGAACTGAGTGAAGCGGCCTTGGATCCCCTCCGGCTTGAAAGGCCGACCTGCCCCGGAGCGAGAGGTCTTATTGCTGAGCCTGTCGTTCTGCCCAGATTGGACTCAGCCATGCCCACTGCCCGTTGTGCTGTGCAGCCTGCAGTCGATAGACGTCAACGTCTGAGTGAGGTGTGTCAGTCCAGTCGGCTTCGACCGAACATTCTTCGACAGGTACGAGCGGACCGATGCAGATTGCTTCGCTGAGCCAGCCTCGCAGGAAGTGCGAATTAGTTTTTCGGAGCAGCTCTGCCAACGAGTGCTCGTAACGCTGGCCGTTGATTTCGATACTGACTCTTGCAGAGAGAGGTGCGTCGATTTCCATCGAGATGGATTGCGTCGTCTCATGCCGCATGGTTCGATTGCCTTGCGTGATGCTTCGCCACTCGAAGAATCGCTCAGACTGATTCTGCAGTTCGTGAGGCAGATCAACCTCGTCCAGCACCTCAGTAACGCTGCTGCCTTTTGGTGCAACGACGGCCTGGCCGGAGAAACACGTTTCGGTCTCGACAATCGATCCTTGATCAATGGTGAAACTACCTGACCATTCAACGGGAACCGTGTTACGGCCCCACCCCCACGTGAGCCGTAACCTGTATCGATGTCCCGCTGGATTCGGTTCAACTCGATCCGGAAAAAATCGCTGGACAACTTGCCCGTTGCGGAGCAGTTCGACTTTGTCGAGCGAACTGGAACCACGCACTGTAGCTTTGCAGTGCCGCTCGCCGGGAGCAGAAACAGTGTCACCGATCCACGCATCGTTCAGAAACAGTCGAGCGTCGATGCGGTCACCGGTTGCGGCGAAAACACGTCGCGCGAGGAAGGCTTCCCAGATTGATTCCCGCGTCAGCTCCTTAGCAAACACCCCCATACGACCGTCGCCGTGACTGCCGGGGTAGGCTGCATGATGGTCGGTGCCTCCGGCGATGCCGAATCGAAAACCACGTTCCCAACCGGCTTCGGCGGTGCTGTTCCAGTCGCGCGGCCCCATGTCGTGCAGCATTCCGTATGGAGCGTCTTCGGAGAGCGAACATCCATGCAGAGAGAAGATCTCGACGAAGGGAGATATGTCCTCACGATATTCGTCCCAGTTGATCCCCCGATAGCCGGCTCGATAACCAATGTGGTGAGGAATGGCGATGCCCTTCGCGTCTGAAACGACTTCCCGCAGGCCGGGCAGATTCAGCGCGTCGCGCAACGGCAGATCAGGCGTCGCTGTGTAGACGTTGTGGTCTCCGTACTTCAGCGAGTGCCACTCGTAGCTGGGAAATGCGATGAACTCGCCATGGCTGGTTCCGGCACGCTGCAATTCGATCAGCCGATCCCAGTTTCGAGCGAGCGTCGCGAAGCCTTCATTGTGGTAGTCGATGATTTCGGCATAGACGCTTCGATCAGTCGGCATATCCGGCCAGAAGGCATGTCCGGTGACTGAGCAGAAATCGAGCTGCTGCCGCGCCCGCATCAGAGCCTGCGGGACCGTCCCGTGCCCGTAGCTGATCGAGCAGTGGTTATGCAGGTCTCCCCAGTACAGATTGAACACAGCGTTTTCCTCAAATCAGAAATTTCACGATCTGCCGGGCGAGTACGGTCTATCTGGATTCCGAGTAACACATTCGCTGTCCCCAGTACCCGTCCGCCGCCGCCAGCAGGTGCACTTGGTCAGACGGTCCGAGGAGCGATGCTGACGTGGCAGAATGTGAAGCCAACATCTGAATCAGGCATCCGCGTTGAGCGTCGGCGTGTCTTCAGAAGTTTCATCTTTGAACTGCAGTGCTAACAGTCCAAATCCGGTCACCCCGATCGCCGCTGCCGCCAGCCAGAACTGGCTGTAGTTCAGAACGTCGTTGGATGTACATAATTTTGCGAGCGCTCCGGTCAATATTCCACCAGCCAGCGGACCGATTCCAAAGCACATCAATCCAAAGATTGTCTGTGTCGAGTGCTTCGCATCAGCCGGGGCCATGCGGTCAACGTAAATAAAACCAGCCGCATAGAAGCATGCAAAGCAGAGGCCGTGCAGTGCCTGAGAAGCGACGATCACTGACAGAGGCAGCAACTCATGGCATGCGAAAATCAAGTAACGCAGGACGTAGCACCCGGCTCCGATGAGCATGACATTGCGAAAGCCGATCCGACGAAGCAACAACCCCAGCACGGCCATCGCTCCAATCTCAGCGAATTGACCGATCGACATGGCTGGCATGATGTAGGCATCTCCCAAACCAATTGCTGCCAGAAACTTGCCGGCCTGGATGAAGTAGAGAGTGTGCACGGTTCCGACGATCAGCGTCGAAACGAGCAGAATGGCCATCGACCGCTGCCCATAGATTTTCACCGTCGACCACAAAGCAAGCGATTTGGCTTTCTTCCTGGGGAGCGTGTTTGGAAGCAGATACCAACAGAAGAACCCGTATGTGATCCCGATGACTCCAGCGACTTTCACTGAGTCGATCATACGCGCCATTTTCATCGGCACGTCTTCGCCTGTGAAGAACGGTGGCAGCCCCTGAAATTTCAAATCGGTTTGAAGCCATATCATGGGAAAGAGCCAGGAAACAACGATCCAGGCAATCGTTCCCCAGACGCGAATTCCTGGATACTGACCTTTCGGGTCGTCCAGGTGAGACATCGCGAGCGAATTGCTAAGCGACATCGTTGGGACAAAGAGGATCGCATAAACGATCGACAAACCAAACCACGCGGCAAACGATGTCTGATACCCGGTAACGAGCTGAGCCATTCCGCCAAGGATCAGCAGGACGGCCATGACTTTCTGAGTGGCAAACCTGCGGTCGGCGAGCGACGCTGCGATAAATGGACTGCAGATCGCGCCGATGGCCAGCGCGACTCCGAGGGTATATCCAATCTGATTTTCAGTGAATTCGAGGCCGCCTTGATCTTTTTTTGCAGAGAGAAACCTACCGGCAATCGGTATCCAGACACCCCGAGCGGCGTACTCCATGAACATCATGATCCGGAGTCTGGCAATTTTGTACGGCAGAGGTGCAGTCTCAACTTCACTCATCAGTTGCGGGTCCCTTCACGGTGCGTCGACTTCGGCATCGTTAAGTTTCGAGTCCGAAGTGTGGAGCAATCTCTCGCTGCACGGTAGTGACTTCGCCGGAAAGGATTTCTTCCAGACTCATGCGACGGCCGGCTCGTGATGATTCAAGCACGGCCCAGGCACATGCCAGATCTCGCATACCTTCCTGGCCATCGACGATTGGAGCACGCTTGTCGCGGATTGCGTTCAACCAGTCGATCTGCGTGAGGGCGAAGCTGTCTTCGAGACCAGACGGAATCTCACGTTCTCTTTGTTCGTTTGGAATGTGCTGTTCATAAATTTCGGCGAGAGATGATTCTGATCCTGCGTCGCTGGTGAAAGTGTTTGCTCGAAGCTGACCCTTGGTTGTGAAGACAACCGGACCAGGCCCACAGATAGTCGGTTTGGCATGGCCGGCCCAGCTTGCATGAACACTGCCGATCGTCTTGTTGACGGTTTCGAACGTGGCGAAGTAGGTGTCGTCGGCGTCGCACTGCACTTCGTTTGTCACATTGCCAGTATCGTCAAATGTATAGCGAACGGGTTCGACCGTATGGGCTCTCCCGTCGATCGATACGACTTCGCCACCAGCGACGCGGACGAAGTCGAACTGGTGGACCCCCATATCGAGCGTGATGCCTCCAGCTTGCTCGGTGCGGTGTCGCCAGGGCGTCCTGGCGACAATCTGATTGGGTGCCCACCACGCTCCAATCGCTCCCGTATGGATGATCTGGGGTTGTCCGAGGATTCCAGCTTCAAGCAAAGCCTTCATGCGAATGGAGTCTGGTCGGAACCGCCAGTTCTCGAAGACTCCGAGCGTCAATCCGTGTTTCTCAAACGCATCGCACATCAACCTCGCACCGGCCACGGTTACTGACATTGGCTTCTGCGTCAGAAGGTGCTTTCCGTGGGCGGCGGAAAGCTGTGCGATGACATGGTGCAGGCCATGCAGTGTGTAATCGTTGATGGCGTCGACGGAACCCGAAGAGATCAGCTCGCGATAGTCATCATAGACCTCGACCTCGACGTCGTTCTGGAAGTCGGACAAAAACTCGTCACCGACAGCGAGCGCATCGCCGGGAATATTGCTGACGGCAGGCCGCTGTGTCGGTCCCTTGTCACGCTGGACGTACGCCCGCGCGTCGTCGATGTTTCGAGCGCACAACGCTGTAATACGAAAATTGTCCACGCCTGCCTCTCGAAGCAGTCGGTAGCCCTTCAAGTGCGCTGCCAGAATCCGGCCGCAGCCGATTATGCCGATTCGAATCATGTGAGTTGTTCTATTTGGCGTTCATGTTAATTGCCGGCAATGCTGCAGTTACGACAACGGATAAACGTTTTCTCGAATCCTCGCCCACGGAAAGGTTGTGACATCGCTTGAGCACGGACCGGCAGTCCCAACTGTGTATGTTGTGCTCGTGATCGGATCGTAACCACGACGATGAGCTACGGCGGCTTTCACGGCGATGACGCTGCACTCTTCCGGGACGATTCCCTGACTGCGGAGCTGGCCAAGGTCGAAGGGAGGCATTTTCTTTGATGTCAGCAGAATGACAACCTCGCCGCTGCGAACGACAGCACAAGGGCCCATGTCGATGTGGATGCCGTACATCGATGCCAGATGGCTGTTAGGGTCTTCGAGTTCGAAGAGCCCGTCCGATGTCGATAATAACTCGGCCGTCAGTTTGACTGGTTCGCAGAATGCTGAGCTGCCCACGGCGCCGATTGAAAGTTCGACGTTGTCTCCAGATCGGTGTTCCGTGAGACGCGCGACGGAGCCCGGATCGTTAATGATACTTGCTGATTTGTGGAATTGTTCATCCAGTAGAAATTTCAAGAGTTCAGTCGTGTCTCCCGGAGCTCCTCCGCCAATGTTGTCGGCTGGTTCCACGACGATGACCGGAGTTCTGTCGGCCGCTACGTCCTCGCGGATCTGGTCACGAAAACTTTCAAGTGGAGCGTCGACTTTGTTTCCTTTCTCACGATGCTCAATCGACCAGTCAACGAGTAGCTGCAATTGCTGTTGAGCATGTTTGGCGTCGCCGAACGTTACCGCCGCAAAACTGACGCCTGTGTCTGGCGTGTCTGCAAACGAGAATCCTCCCATGACGTTGACCGCTGCGATTTCGTTGTGCGACGTTTCGACTGCTCGCGCCATCGACGCCAGAGTTCGCATCGGATCATCGGCCGTTCCAGTCCCGGTCGGTGGCCACATGATCGGCGGTTGAGCCCAGACAGATTCTGGTTGATGATTTGTTGTCAGAATCTGGTCAAGTAGTCGCGCTGCACGTTCCGCAGTTTGGCAGGCATCGGTGTGTGGATTATTTCGATAGGCGATGAGACCCTGCGTCAGCTCAATTGTTCGTTGTGAAATGTTCCCGTGCAGATCGAGAATCCCGCAAATCGGAACTGACTCAGCGCCGGGGATTTGCCGTATCCTTGAAATTAACTCGCCTTCAACATCCGGAAGCGATCGAGTGACCATCGCGCCGTGCAGGACGAGAAAGATGCCATCGACATTGTCCTCAGAGAGTAGAGGCGAGCTGACAGACTCAAAGTTGTGCCAGAAATGGTCAAAGACCTCGTCTTCAACGATACCGCCAGGCGTTGCACGAAGATCGATGATTGGTGTGACGACCCAGTCAGACTCGTCGGCGACTTTGAGCAATCCTGCAAGCGGCGAGCCGTCGCCACGAGAATTGAACAGTTCCTCGCCCAGTCGCTGATGAAATTCATTCAGTGACGTCGTGGATTCGAGAAAGGTATGCGTCTCGTGAAAGAGTCCAGCTAGCAGTACTCGTTTAGTCATGTTTGTTCCGCGCAGCGAAGATGTTCATGTGACGTCTAATTAATCATCACATTGTGACGGCATACGTGCGAATGATGCTATGATCGAGGCCTCGAAACACTGTTGCCAGAATATGGCACGCGGGTCGAGACCGTTTCATTGAAGATTCCTTCATCAGGTCAGGATGCCACATGATGAGCGATCGCTTCGGCGTCCGCCATGCTCCCGCGATTGTCGCAATTGCTCCATTGGGGGCCACAGTACTCGGTAGTCTGTTCAACGTATGGTACAACGTCAGCCAGATTGATCCGCTATTGACTGGCGAACAGCGAGAATTGTTTTCCCGTGCGATCATGTCTTACAACGCGATTGCCTACCCAGTACTCATGGTTATCTGGCTCGGAGTGGTCTGGCCAATTCAGCGAGCCTTTGTATTGCTAAGGGCTGGCGAACCTGTTTCTGACGATCGGATTTCCCGGGCTCGCGTTCGTTCGATTAATCTGCCGTGGTTTCTCGGAGCGATCCTTGGTCTGGGATGGTTGCTCAGTGCTCCGGCACTTATTGGAGCGTTGCGGGAAAGCTCGAATCAGGTGGATTCACGTGTACTTTTTCACTTGCCAGCATCGATTGTTATTGCTGCGATGATCACGCTCACTCATGGATTTTTCATTGTAGAACTTCTTGCGGAACGGCTGTTGTTCCCGTTTCTGTTTGTCGACCAAAGTCCTGCAAATGTTCCAGGAGCGATTAGCCTCCCGCTGAATCGAAGAAACCTGCTTAGCGCCATCGCGGTATGTGTCTGCCCGATCCTGTCGCTCGTGCTTTTAGGGCTTATCGATGCTGAGTCATTCGATGAATTCAACTGGTTCATGATCTACGTCGGCGTGATCGGCATTCTACTGGGGATGTTTTGTTCCTGGATGGCCAGTAACCACGTTGTTGTGCCTGTCAACGCCTTGAAAAGTGCAGCAGGGAAGGTGGCAGCGGGGCACCTGGATGCGAAAGTCGAATTGCGACGCGCCGACGAATTCGGCCCGTTGATCGACGAGTTCAATCGGATGATTGATGAAATGCGGGCCAAACGCGAGTTGCGGCAACGATTCGGTTTACACGTCGGACGCCGGACTGCTGAACTGATCCTGGCTCAAGACCCGGGCCTGGGCGGCAGCGAGCAGTGTATCACCGTCATGTTTTGCGATATTCGAAACTTCACGGCGAGGTGTGCTCACACACCAGCCAGCGGAATCGTTCCTCTATTGAATCGATTTCTGACGATGATGGTCGAAGTTGTTGAGGATCGTCATGGCGGCAACGTTAACAAGTTTCTTGGTGACGGATTTATGGCCTTGTTTGGAATCGGTACTGAAACTCAGAGTGACGATGACCAGGTGGCGAGTGCCAGGGCTGCGGTTCGAGCCAGTCTCGACATGATGCAGCGGCTGGAAGAACTAAACGCAGAACTGGCGGGAGACGGGATTCCGGATCTGGGAATCGGGATTGGTCTGCATCATGGGACGGCGATTGTGGGAAGTATTGGTTCACGAGATCGGCTTGAGTACACAGCGATCGGCGATACAGTCAACGTTGCATCACGTGTCGAAGGGTTGACGAAGTTACAGGGGACACCACTGTTAATCACCAGGCAGGTGGCAGATCGTCTTGGCGATGAATTTGCAGTCCGGGCTCTGGAACCGCAGCAGGTCAAAGGGCAGCCACAGCCGCTTGAAATTTTCACGATCACTGAAGACGGCAATTGATCATTGACTGCGGTTCGGTTACTTGCCAGTTCGGTTACTTGCCAGTTCGGTTACTTGCCAGGCTGAAGCTTCATCTGGCAGCCCGCATGTCTCTAGTCCAGGAATCCTCGCTCGCGGAGTTCCTGTACGTTGTCGGGAGCGCTGGAGACGATGCGTTCTGTTGCATATTTCATAATTGCCACGCCAGCCAGATCAGCAGGTGCCGTCAGAATCGCAACGTGTTCTTCTTCTTCGTCGTCGAGCTGGCGATTCAGGTTTGCGACAACCTCTTCGACGCTATCGCTGACAAGTTTTGACTGTTGCGTGCTGTTAGTCAGTCGCAGATTTCCGAATGCCATCGTGCGGGCGAGGATGAAATCAACGACGCTGCCGTACTCGGAATCATCAAAGAAATTGTGGAACTCCGGGTGTATGTTGTCTGGCGTCAGGATCATTGGCCGATCGACTTTCACGCTGCCCTTTTGAACCGAAACCAGGTCTCCTTTGTTTTCACCTTCGCAGACCAGGTAGTACGCGAGATCCGAATGTCCGAATGTGAACAGCGAATAGTGAACTGGTCGCACAACCTCGACGGCGTTCCAGATTTTGCGGAATCGAATTTCGTCTTCAAAGTCCGATGAGTACATCGTGCGTGACGTTTCTGTAAAAAAAAAGAACCAGGTGCGTTCCCGCATGGGAAGCACCTGGTTTGAAGCATAATTTCTCAACTGGAAAACTGCCACGATCAGGCGGCTGGCAGTCTGATAAGTGTTCTTAGCCTACAGCCAGAAATATTTCTGAACGAATTCGACGACGTCTCCAAACAGGACGTAGCCGAGCGATTTCTGTCCGCAATTGATCTTCGCCCGGACTTCGGCACCGATGCGCGGTTGGCGAGGAAGTTGCGCCTTGTCGAACTCGCAGAAGATCATGACAACGCTGCCTGCTTCCTGAGAAGAATTGGCGCGAGTTGAAACTTTGGACACCTTGCCCTGGAATTCTGACTCAGAATCAGTTGCCAGCTTAAATTCAACGTTGCGGGCAAGGTCGTTGTTGTTTGCTTTGACGGCGTTAAGGAAGTGTCCCATTCGCTTTTCCTCGACATCAAGTTCGAGATGCCATTCACCATCGTCGTGCTTGATTTCCAGCAGGACCTCGCCCCGTCGAACTGGTCGATTGAGGAGAAGTTGCTCGAGCTGGAAGGTGGCGATGACACCAGAGATGGGAGCTTTGACATTCAGCGACGCTATTCGTTCTTCGATAATTGCAATCTGCTCTTCGAGAGCGGCCATTTCTTCCTGAGTCTGTTTCATCTGCCCTTCGAGCTCGTTTCGTTTGCTCGGCTCGGTTGGTCGAAGGTTCCGATTCAATTCGCCATGAATCGTCTTGAGCAGGGCTGCTTTAGAATTCAGTTCGCCTTTGGCTGCCGTCAATTGTGTTTTTAAATCCGGATTTTTGATTCGCAGCAGGGGTTGTCCTGCTTCGACATGCTTGCCGCTTTCGGCCAGGATTTCTACGACTTCGCCGTCCCACGGTACAAACACATCCTTCTGGATGACTGGCATCATCTTACCCTGGCCTTCGACGCGATAATCCCATGGGACCATCACCATTGCAGCCACGACACCAGCCAGCGCGAGAACGACCAGCGCTGCTTTCAGACCGTTGCGGCCTTCCAGGAATCCGAAGACTTTGCCGAGGCCTCGCCAGAGCGGCATGAGGAACAGACGGTTGTATTGCTTTGCGTTGTAGATTGAGGCGCCGATATGGTCGGAGATCAGGTCGCCTTTATCGAGAACTCCTGGTTTCGGCTGACTTTCAGCGACCTGCTCGATGATGATTCCGCCAACGGCTTTGCGAACCTTTTCCAGGGGCCGACTGTTGCTGTCCTCTTTCTCGATGACGGGGTCTGGCTTGAAAACGGGAATGACCGTCACCATGCGAGAGCCGCTTTCCTGTACAAAGTCGGCTAGTGCGCGTTCAATCTTCGGGGCCAGATGGTCGACCTTGCCGGTGTACTCCATCTTTTCGTTGGTTCGGATCACGTGCGACGCCAGTTTCGTCATCTTTCGAACCAGGTTGGCTCTTTGATTAACGCTGTCCTGTCCGCTGACTGCTCTGATGACTGTTTTGCGACCGTCAAGTACCGCGATGCTGATCCGGTCGCAGCCTACGAGCAGCCGTCCGTCGTTAGCCGCAGTAAATGCGACTTCTTTGACGTCGAGTGACTTATGAAGCTGAAGGACGAACTGCTCGAAGTCCTCAGCGATCTGTGAAACCGCCATCGAGTTGCTGGCGTCTTCGTTACCCTGGTTGTCCAGATACCGACAGGCGTAGCCAGTCATCTGCTCGACAAACTGCAGGAACCCAGGTCTTGCCTGAGCTGGCGTGTCGTGTCGCTGGAAAATCTGGACGACACCGACAACTTCTTTGTTGGACTGCAGAGCGGCCAGAACGAGCATGTCTTCGGTGGGAAGTTGCTCACTGGTCTCGGCCGGGTGGTAGGTGCACGCCTGGCCGTTTGACAGGACTTCGGTCAGAAGCTTCTGGTTGGTGGCCATGGCGTTAGGATTTTCTTGAAATCCCGTGTTTTCGAGCCCAATCTCCTGTAGCAGTTCAAGTCGATTTGCGTCGTTTCGAAGCCAGACAACGCCTGCCCGAGCTCCGACTGCACCGACCACTCGCTTAAGAAATTCGCTGAAGAATTCCTTTGGGGGCATGTTAGATCGAGAGTGTTCTTCGATCTCCCGCGCAAGCTGAATGATCTTGTCGCGGACTTCCTGGACGCTTGAGTTGGACATAGCTGGCTCGACAGAGTCTGGATGGCCGTACGGCCGATATGGTGTGGCTCAGAAGATGTGTGATCTGGCAGAGAACTGCGACAGTTCAGCGGCTACTGGCGAGGACACTCACCAGAATCTCCTGTCAAATTCCTACTCTACCGACAGTTTTGTACAACGTATCGTCAGCTCCCGAAAGCCCAATCCCGCAAGGAGTTGGACGCGGTTACGGGTGACCAGTTCCGGGATATGGCAGGGATTTCCTCGTAGCATCTGGTGTATATGGGCGCAGGCCATCGCTGGGTTTTGAGGATTTGATCCTTTGCCGCATGTGACGACTGAGGAAACTGTGTCGGCGGTGGCGGCGATTCCTTAAGCGGGAAATGCGGATGTGACGTGTGCCTGTCAAGGAGTCTGGGTAAGAGGTCGAAGAACCTACGGGCACGTCCCATTTCAGTTCAATAAATGCACATGATTTGAATGAGCAACTCAATTCTGAGTGGCACCGCTTGTTCAGTTTGTAGAACCATCCGATTTCGGATCTGTGCTGCGTTCGTCATTTCACCTTGGGCCTTGCTCCCGTCACCGGCCAGCTTTTGTCCGTATTTGGACAGAAGATGAGGACGAGGAAGAGGTTTCCACACTTTGCACTCGCTACTACAATCCACCGACTCTGCCTGTCTTGCCTTCCTTTCGGGGCGGGTAATCGTCGGTTCCGGGCATCTCGACCGGCAATATGGGTCAGCTATCTGGTCCGCTGAGGAGCTTATGAAAAGTAAGGAGTATCCCATGCGTCACACATTTATCGTGTTACTTTCGGCTGTTTGCCTGTTTGGAACTGTTCGCCCGACCGCAGCTCAGAAGACCATTCCGACAGTGACAATCATGTTGTCCAGCACGGGCGAGCTGGAATCCGACCTCGAAGCCATCATGAAAATGGGTGGGAAGGACTCGGAAGAGCAATGGCCGATCATTCAGGCGATCCTGCCAGCCTTCAATGCGGGTATTGACCCTGCTCGTCCGATCAGGATCGATATCATCTTCGGGAAAGTACGCGATTACCGGATCAGTATCCCGTACGACAATCAGAAAGCAGTGCTGGGAAACATTCACGGATTCATCGGCGGAAAGAAGCCGCGCCGGATTGGTTCCGGACTCTATGCTTTGGACGGTCCCGCATTCAAGGGGATTCTGCGAGACAATTCGAAGATCAAATACGTGATCATCGCCGCAAACAAAAACAACATCCCGGCTAATTTTAATCCACTTCCTGACCTGAAGCCGCTTTTGGGTGCCGGCTATGACCTGGCGGCCTCCGTGAAGAATACATCAGAAGGCGTCGACGACCGTAAGAAGGCCATTACTGATCTTCGTGAAGAATTGCTCGGCGGTCTGAAAAAGGCCGATGACGAGAGTGATCTTGAGTTTGAAATTCGTACGCTTGGCCTGGTTTATCAATTAGAAGAGCTGGAGCGTTTGTTTGCTGACAGCGAGAGTCTGGTCATCGGCTGGACCACCGATGCGGCGAAAAAAGAAGCTCGCATGGATCTTGAGTTGACAGCTCTTCCCGGGACCGATCTTGAGCAAAGCATCAGTGCACTCGGGGCGAAGCCAAGCCTCTTTTCTTCAGCGGCGAAGTCAGCAAAGTCGATGTTTTTCGGAGGCGTCAATCATGATCTTGACGAAATGCGGAAAGCTCATCTCGAGGAGATGCTCACCCTGTTGACAGGGCAGTCTGTCGCTGAGATTGATAACTCAGAGAAAATCGCGGATGACCACAAAACTGCTTCAAAGGATGCGGCAACAGCGTTCTTTGAGATGCTTAAAGCCGGCAGTGTGATGGGAGTCTTCGACGGGTTTGCCGACATTGATTATGGCGATGATGGCCGCTCTATCGTTGGGACCATCCGTGCTGCGGATGGAACGAAGATCAACGGAGTGCTGGCTTCACTAAAGTCTGCTGGATGGGATATCGAATTGGCAGCCGCTGCGCCATCAGTCGAAACTAACGATGCAGAAGAAGTGTCTGCCGTGGAAGCGGAAACTGAAAAGGATGACGTTGAGGATTCTGATCAGGATGCAACTGAAAAGGCAGACGAGCAAGCTGAATCGGTTGAGGAGTCTGGGAGTGAAGAGTCTGCCAGCGAAGCTTCAGACGAAGATAATTCCAAGCAGGCTGCCGAAGCCTCGGAAAAGCCTGAAGAAGCGGAACCGGCGTCCGTCGAACTTGCAATTCACAAAGTTAAAGTGCCGGCAGTCGGCCAGTCAGACTTTCAGAACCTGTTTGGTGAGGATGTGACGCTCCTGGTGGCGGGTACTTCGAACGGTGTTTACTACGCGGCTGGTCCAGGGGCAGAAGATCGTCTTCGCAAGGCTGTCGCTGAAACTGGTGAAGACGAGTCTAAGAATGATGGAACTTTCATCGAAATTCTGGCGAAACTCGGACCGTGGCTGGAGTATCTGAAAGAACGACGTGAGCGTCGCGAAGAAGGTCAGGATTTGAGCAAACTGACGAAAGAAGAACAGAGTGCCCGAAAGGAACGTGCCGAGATCCGCGACATGGCGATCAAGGCGTTTGCCCAGGGGCAGGATACGATCCACATGCAGTTGAAGAGTGACCAGAAGAAGGTCACCGGTTTGACTACCTACGCGGAAGGCATTCTCCGATTCGTCGGTCGGGCCATCGCCGATGTAGCGGCCACCAAGCTGCAGTAAGAACTGTGATTCGACAAAATCTCAACAGCCGCCTGGGGATCACCGGATCCTCAGGCGGCTGTTTTAACGCCTTTACGATTAGAGATCAGAACTCGTCCGCGGCTCATTTTCCGACGATGCCCAGTTCTGAAATCGATGCCCAGGGGCCACCGTTCACTTCTGAGAGTATTCGGACCAGGACGTATCGACCAGACACTGGCTTCCAGGTTGCCTGCTGTGCCGTTTTCAGTTTTCGGAACGTGGTTGTTGCAACGCTCTCACCAAATTCCTGATCTGAGTTGCCGATGAAGAATTCGCACTTTGCAAGCGCGCCGTTCCAGCCTCCGTCCTGCCTTGCGAGATAGCGAACGCCGCTCACAGATCGTTCATCGCCCAGGTCGATGACCAGCTCGTGAGGGTGTTTATCGACTTGTGGGGAAAAGCTGGTGTGCCAGTGTGTTCGAGGATCGCCATCGAGTGCGTTGATGGCTTGTTTCTGGTTGCCGTCGGACTCGCTGCTCACGCGAGCAATTTTCAGTTTCTTCCCGTCAAGTAGACCTTCGGTCGGAATTGAGTTGACCTTCCCTTTCTTTGGGGCAGGCTTGTTGCCGAATTTTGCCCGTCGATCTCTTTCGTGGATGTCTTTATCGAAGAATGTTCCTTCTTCGGCCTCTTCATGGGCTTCGGCGGCAAGCAGTCGTAATTGCGTAAGGATTTCCGGATGGTCATTCGCGAGGTTTTTTGCTTCGCTGAGGTCATTGTTCAGGTTGTAAAGTTCCCAGCCGTGTTTTGCTCCCGGCTGAACTGCTTTCCAGTTTTCCATTCTGATGGCGACCTGACTGCCGATTTCCCAATAGAGGTACTCGTGGGTAGTCTGTTTTCTACTGGCGGCCACTTCGCCAATGAGTTCGGGCAGTATCGACATGCCGTCGACATCATCCGGAGCCATTGCACCAGTTAGCTCAGCAACGGTGGGCAGCACGTCGGGAAAGTACCAGAGCAGGTCACTGACCTGTCCGGACTGGATCCTGCCGGGCCAGCGCACGGACATCGGAATTCGCAGACCACCTTCGTACAGCGTTCCCTTGGTTCCGCGAAATTCAACTCCCGTCGCCGGATTTACGTTCGCACCATGAAATCCACGAGGGTGTTCTTTGTCTTTAAAATAGTCGTTTCCTCCGTTGTCGCCGCAGAAAAAGACGATGGTGTTTTCGTCGAGCGACAGCTCTTTGAGCAGGTCCAGGACTTCGCCGACCTGACGATCGACCATGGTTACCATCGCGGCGTAACGCTTTGCCTGTTCTGGCCAGTTCTTTTCCTTGTAGATCGCCCAGGCTGGATCAGAATCCGGGATGTCGAAGATGCCGTGCGGCGGTGTGATCGGCATGTAGCAGAAGAACGGCTGATCCTTGTTGTCGCGGATGAACTTCTTCGCCTCGTCCACAATCACGTAGTGAGCGTACGTCTCGCCATCGCTGCCGCCCCGGTTGTTTTCCAGCGGGACCTCTTCACTGTTTCGCACGATGTACGGCGGGTAATAGCTGTGAGCGTGTACCTGGTCGTAGTACCCCAGAAAGACGTCGAATCCGTGTTTCTCAGGCACCCCGGTTGAGCCGCGGCCTCCACATCCCCATTTGCCGAATCCACCGGTTGCATAGCCGGCGTCTTTGAGGATTGAGGCGATCGTTTCTTCACCTTTCCGCATCGGTGTTCCACCGCCGTTCGTTCGTACGGATGTATGCCCGCTATGTTTTCCAGTCATCAGACAGCAACGAGTCGGAGCGCAGACTGAAGAACCGGCCAGCGCCTGAGTAAACCGAATTCCTTCGCGAGTCATCTGGTCGATGCGTGGAGTCTGGATATTCGGATTGCCAAGGCACGACAGCTCAAAATAGCCCAACTCGTCTGCCATGATGTAAACGACATTCGGCCGAGTGGCTGAATCAGTAGCCGCGGCTTTCGAAAAAGGCGTGTACAGCATGTGGATCGTCGAGATTACGATTACGAATGCTGTTAGTCTGTGCCGCACTAAACATGCGGCCTGCTGACTGCGGGAACAAGCCGATGGCTGGTCGGCCTGAGCCAGGGTCGGAAACAAGTACATGGTGATCCTTCTGCATGATTGCAATGCGGGCCACGATACCGATGAATAGGCCGTGACGATTATTCCCGATGCGATTGGGTGTCCTGACTGGATTTTAACATGGGCCAAACACCGCAGGAACAAACGTCACTGATGTTACGAATCGAACAGGCTTGAGACACCGACGTAATGGAGAAGATTAATTACACAAGCGATTCAGCCGATGGACTGATTTTGATTAGTCCATATCTACAGGTTACCGTGCGTCTGTCGTCAATCGCTCGTCATTTGAAAAGTGAATTCGACTTGCTGTTGTCAGCGGTCAGGCGTTGCAGTGAGCCGGAGATTGTCGAGACATAGAGATTTTCAGTACAAGCGAACGCTGAGGTTCCGATGCCTTCTATTGCTGCCCACGTGATGCTGGAATTGTAGACCTTGAGTCCGTAGCAGGGTTGCAGTCGCTGCCCTGGCCGGTTGTGCCTCACGCTGGAATGACTGACATTACCGTGCACACAGATAATGGAAGCATGCCTGGTCTCTAAGTCTTTTTCTCGTCCAGCCGGGAAACATAAATGTGTCCGTTGTAATGAGCTGTCGCGACGCGCTGACCGTCTGAGGCGAGGTCCAGATCACGGGCGGTGTCTTTCAGCTTGAACTGGTGAAATTCGCTGGCTGCGTCGAATTTGAAGAAGAGCAGGTAGCCGCCGCTGTTGCCGCCGGAGATGCCGATTCTTGTCCCGTCGGGATGAAAGGCCACTCCCCATGCCACGCCTTTATATTTGGCCTTACTCAAGTGCTCGATCTGCTGCTTGCCGGTTTCCCAGTCGAAGACCACGACTGATGGGTTGCCGACGCCGGCGAACGCGTTGGTGACGTTGGTGATGCCGCTGCCGGCGATGTATTTGCCGTCCGGGCTGAACGCCATTCCGCGGAAACCGCCGATTGTCGCAATGAATGTCTTGTCGTATTTCTGGAGCGACTGGGCCTGCCAGGTCCGGACCTGTTTTCCCGATGCGACTTCCCAGTCGATGAGGTTGCACATCAGGTCGCCCGTCGCCAGATGTTTGCCGTTCGGATGAAAGGCGACGTTGTAGATGTGCGACTCGTGTCCGTTCATTTCACGGACCAGTTTCCCATCGACCATGCTCCACAGTCGCACGGCCAGATCGTTGCCAACGGAAGCCAGCAAGGTGCCATCCGGACTGACGGCAACTGCTCTGATCCAGCCTGCGTGTGCCTCGACCGTTCTGATTGGTTTCGGACTCTCGTCAGCGACTGGCCACCAGACGAGCCTGCCGTCGTAGCCACCGGTCACGAGTACCGAGCCAGTCTTATCGAACGCCATCCCACGCACCCACGCGTCGGTGCCGGCAAGTTTTGTCTTCATGCCGGTTTCGATGTTGAACCGCCACACGCTGTAGTCCTGCGAGCCTGCAAAAACGAATCGCCCGGCCGGATCAAACCGGCACGAAATCAGCGGGCTGTTGTGCGTGAGGTCTTTCTCGACGTGCGTTTTTGTGGCGTCCATTGAAAATTTTCCGTTGTTTGAGCAGGTGTGTCCGGGCAGGATTATTTCAACAGGACAGCGTTCCCTCCACGCTAATCAGAAGTAATCGTTTTCGCCACACACTCGAACAGGCTGGGACGTATCACTGAATTCGGGGAGTTAATTCAGGCACATTACTCAGGTGACAAAGCCACAACAAAACAAGGAATCACACAACAGACGCAAAGATCGGAATGGAGAACTTTGTGTCTTCGCGTGAGATTCAAACGCGAGCGAAAACGTGTCATGCCTGACGATGGAAGATTCGAAGCAAAGGCGATGAACATGTCTCGAAGCGATTCGGTGGGAGGTAGCTATAATTCCAATTGCTTGAAGGATTGACTCTGGAATGTTCCGTACGATAAGCATGAGTTATTCTTAGAACCACCGCGTGTGAATTACATTTCGGCGCATTGCGATTAACGACAACCATGCAGTTACCGTTGGGTGGCTCGCTAATCGCAATCACCTGATTACGAGAGTTCCGGTGATGCTGGTATTCAGATTTTACTTGCGATGGCAAACTGAAAGTCGACCGACATCGGGCCTGGCCGCTGTGGCGTTATTTAAGGGTAAGCGTCACAGTAGAGTCGGAGTAACCAATTGAGAACGGGGACCCGTCGGAAGCAGTGACCGTGTTGTCTGGATTGGCAAAGGTGCCCGTGATCTTCCTGGCGGCGAGTACGGTGTAAGTCGTATTTACTTTTGGTTTGAACCCGTTGCGTACGGTGATCGCCAGTCTTCCCGCGAGCTGCGTTGTGCCTTGCACGCTGAACACTGCATTTTCTTCTGTGACGAGTATTAATTTGAGTGTGGCAGTATCGGACTGATAGTAGTCGCCGTTGATTTTCAGTGATGATTGTTTGCCACCGGTCGCAATAAGTGAGCCGCCGTTGTAGACGGTCCCGTTGATCAAGCCGGTTCCCTGCAGTGTCGCGTTCGGTGAAACGTCGACCCAGCGATGCGTGACGACCGTTCCACCGTTAATTGTGAGCGAAGAATGAGGCCCCAGTCGGATTTCGTTGAGGCCTGTGAGATGAACTTCGGGGCCGAGGATCAGCGACTGTATAGAACCGTTGCGAGAGTTGCCGCGGACTTCGAGACCGAGAAACTCCAGGTCAGCGTCGACTCGCGCGATGTTGGCGGTTTTTCCGGAGTTTTCGATGCGGCCTGTCCACGATAATTGCGGCGCTCCGGCTTCGGTGATGAAGGTGCGGCCCGCGTTTGAGTACGTGTAGTCGGACCAGTTGTCGGCATCGGATGTGGAAGTTTCGGCTTTGCCAGTCCAACGGTGGTAAGTATTGGCGAAGCCTTTGGGTTCAGTAACCCGTTCGCTGAGCAGCAGGGCACTCAACTCACTGACAAGCTTTGGATACTGGCCAGCGATGTTGTTCTGCTCGGAGTGATCAGTATCCAGATCATAAAGTTCCAGCGTCATTCTTTTTGACCGCTTCGGAACTGCACGGATCAGTTTGTGACGACCTCGAATGATTGAACTATTGCCGCCTGATTCGTGGATGATGAAGTCACGTTTGCGCTGGTGGCCGATGCTTAGAAGTGTCGGAGCGATTGAAACTCCGTCGATTCCAACAGGGCAGGGGACTGCGGCAAGATCGCAGAACGTGGGCAGCAGGTCGGTGATGTCGACAACTCGGTCGGTGCTTGTTCCGGCTTTCAGCGTTGAGTTCGTTGAGATCTTTGCAGGCCACTTCATCACCAGCGGAACACGGATGCCGCCCTCGTAGACCGAGCCTTTGTTTCCTCGAAGTCCGCCGTTCGCGTCGAGCTGGATGTTGTTCTTTCCGGCTGGACCACCGTTGTCGGACTGAAAGATCACGAGGGTGTTGTCGGCCACCGAGTCGGAAGTGTCACCGTCGTTATTCGGGTCTTCGAGTGCGGAGAGGATGTTGCCAAAGTGAGCGTCGATGCGAGTCACCATGGCGGCCCACTGCTTCGACTGGTCGGCCAGTGAGGAGAAACGCGGATCGTGAGCGTAAGCTTTGTTCCAATCCGGAAGTTGGGCGACTTCGTCAAACGGAGCGTGCGGAATCTGTACGGCGAGCAGCCCGAAGAACGGCTGGCCGGACTTATTGAAATTCTGCCCCTGTCGACGCACAAAGTCCAACGCTGCGAAGGCGTAGGCATCGTCGCAGTAGGCGGTTGCCGGGTAGTCGGGATGATTCTGAAGAGCCGGCTTTGCTGGGTAGTGATCGTCGTCCCGGTAGCGGGTCATCGAGTTGGGTACCAGCTCAAGTCCGCCGATGACTCCCTTCGCGGCAGGAGCACTCCAGAGCGTCGGCTGGAAGAAAGTATGGGCTCGAACGTGGTGCAGTTCTGCGAGTACGTACTTGTACCCGTGCGACGTTGGCAGTGTTTGCACGTTCTCGATCACCGGGTCGGACTGCGGCTTCGAGCCACCAAATCCCCACTTTCCCCAATAGCCAGTGGCGTAGCCAGCAGCCGAAAGAATATCGCCCATCGTCACGTCGTCGGCTCTCATCGCCTTCTTTGCGTTATCCGGATCGTTGCGGTCAGCAAACGTGTGCCCCTGATGAAATCCCGTTTGCTGGGAAGCTCGCGACGGCGAACAAACCGGGCATCCGTATCCTCGGCTGAAGTTGACACCTGCAGCGGCCAGTCGATTCAGGTTTGGAGTGCGAACGTACGGCAGTCCCTTCGCTTTTCGTTCGGCCTGGCCATTGGGACCGATCGAACCCCAGCCCATGTCGTCAACAAAGAAGTAAAGGATGTTGGGCCGTTCAGACTCCGTGGCGCTGACGAGTTTGGGACCGACAAACACTGCTGCCAGAACCAGGCAGCTTTTCAATGACAAAGAGATCGAGTCCGTTGGTAATGAAGCAGTGTTAGAATTCATGTTGTTGTTTTTCCAGGGACTGGGCTGGTTTCGCTGTTGGCACACAATCACGCAGATGTTGAATGAGTAGCTGTTACGTCAGAGAGGCACTATTGGGGTGTGCCCGGCTTGATACTCACCTTTCGTACGGCGCATTCACCAGACGCGAAGCTAATCGTGAACTCGCCTTTTTCACGAGCGATCGACGCGTGCTGCAGTGTCTCAGAGAATTTTCCAATTTGCAGCCTGGCTTCGCTGCCGGAAATGGCCAGCCGAAACTGGACCCATTGGCCGTCAAGTTCTTTCGATGTTGGAACACCTTTCTGAGCGAGAGTTTCGGAAGGTTTGTCTTTTTCTTTGGACGGATGAGCCCACCCGAAGATACGGGTTTTCGTCTTTGCGTTATCCGTTAGAGCGACGCGGAAAACGTGGCCGGTCTTATTGTTCAGCGTGATCACGATCCTCTGGCACTTTTTCGGTTGGAACTCCATCTCGACCGTGCCGTCTTTGAAAGGCGCTGCTGGTGACCAGCGCAGAATCGGACCGTGGTTTTTGAATTTCCTGTAGAGCTCCGGATCAGACATGCAACTTGCCTGGTTGTTTTCGAATTTCCAATCGCCACGAAGTGCCTGACGACCTTTCCAGTCGGACTTTGAGAAATTATCCACAACATCGTCGACTGCGTTTCCGACGTTCGGAGCGATCAGCAGCACAGCGGTCAGTAAGAGCAGGTGATTCAGATGTTTCACGGTTGTGACTTTCGATTGTGAGGTTGTCTGTCGTTGTGGTCGTTGTGGTCGTTGTGGTCGTTGTGCCCTGCGACGATCGTCGGACCGCTTGTTTCACGAGAATCGTAGAGCCGGCCAGGGCAAGCAGGATAATTGACGCGGCACGCGAATTGGTATCCGGCCGCCAATCTTCAGAGATTGCCATACAGTGTTCTGGACAGAATGACGAAGTCCGGCACGGTCGGCTCGCGCATCGCCACTTCGCGTTTTTCATGTACGAGCCGTCGCAGGAATCTTCTCGCCGATTACTCACAGTTGCTCAGGACGTCTTCCCACATGGAGAAGATCCTCTCGGGACTGAAGCGGTTGGTTACGTCGCGTGCAGTGGCAGCGAGTCTCGTTCGCAGAGCGTTGTCCTGGGCGAGTGACTGCATGGCTATTGCCAGTTCGGAGATGTTTCCCTGTGGGACTAACAGACCGTTCTCGTCGTGCCGGATGATTTCGGACGGGCCGGATTCGCAGTCAAAGGCGATTGGTGCAATGCCCTGCGACATTGCTTCCAGAAGAGCGTTCGGAAAACCCTCGTACCGCGACGGTAGAACGGCGATCGAACCTGCGGGCGGTATTGCCTGCGGGATGACTGACCAGGGCGATTCGATCCAGCCTGGAAAAGTGATTCGTTCAGTCGAGCCGTGTTTGTCGGCTGTATTTTGAAGGTTCGGTTTCTCCGGGCCGTCGCCGATGATCAGCAGATTCCAGTCGGGGCATTGTTCGGTGATTTGGGCGAAGGCGTCGATCAGGCGGTCGAAGCCTTTTTCGTACGAGAGCCTTCCCACGCCGATGAACCAGTTGCGGTCCTCCGCAGGCAGGTCGAGAGTTGACTTTTCGGGAAGTGTTGCCGTCGTTGAGACCGCGTTAGGAATGACTCGAATTGGAGCGTGACGAGCGATTGGCTTCATCTCCTCACGGACGGCCTCAGTCTGTACGATAATCGAACATGCTCCTGGATATGTTCGTTTTCGCAACCACTCCCAGACTCGCTCAAGACGGTGATGTCGGATGTCGGTTCGCTCGGAAACGAAAACTTTCAGATTCGTTCCTCTGGCAGCGAGTAATGCCAGGATGTTCGTTCGATCGGTCAGACTGATGACGCGTTCGGGGGCTGACTGAACGAGAGCTTCACGGAGAGTCTGGATTCTCCACTGGTTCGCTTTGATCGCTGACCAGACGCCGCTGGATTCGCTCATGACACCCAGACCGATGCGTTCAACTTTCGGCGAGAGAGTGATCTTATCGTTCTCGACCGAATCCAGCGTGACGAGCACGACATCCCGTCCGGCCTCGGCCCAGTAGCTGGCCATCGCCGCCGCCGCATGCTCGCTTCCGCCGCCGAAGAGCGAGTGAATCACGATGGTCAGGCGTTGCCAGTTTGATTTCACGATTTCGGCCTGTCGGCAGGTTTCAGGAAGCTTGATGTTGTTTGAAAATGAATCAGGAGGTCAAAGAAGGTTAAAAATATTCAGGGGGCAGGCTACCCGTTCAAAAAGTGACCAGGCCGGAGTGAGAACGATCACACGCTCCCGGGATTACAATTCCAAGTGTCGATCCTGCAAAGGCTGAGTGGTGCGTGTCCGAATTCCACAGCCACTTTCGCAAGAAATGTAAACTATTGATTTGGATCGTCTATAAACTACCTCTGTTCTTAGGGTTAACTGTGTAGGAACTCACTTTATTTCAAGTCATGCTGTGTAAGATGTGAAGCGTTTAACGTTACAACCAGCGGGCGCTGTTCAAGATCTGGCGGCAGTATTTTCGTCGCGTCTGAAGTGAATGGCCCGGGTTTTGCCTGTAACTCCTTTGTTGTAAACGACCGCTGCCGACTTGGCAGCAAATTAGATTTACCGAGATCGAATCGCGAAACTTTGCCGTTGATTCGGTGGTCAGACTCCAACGGAGGAGCCCGACCAGTCGTATTCAGCACTCACAAGGTACGAATTCAGGGACTCGAAGCCATGACAACCTCAACCAGATCAGCGGTTGCAGAATCTGTCACCACACGAGAAGCCGACACAGATGAACGCAACTGCCAGGGATTCAATGACGCTCGCCTCGTCGAGATGACTCGCGAAGGCAGCCACGAAGCGTTCGCTGAACTTGTACGCCGTTACGAAAGCCGGCTCATAAGAGTCATCTCTCGTTTCATTCTCGACCCTGTAATGGTCGAAGATCTGTCTCAGGAAGTCTTTCTGCGAGCATACCGAAAGTTGGAACTCTTTGACGCGTCCCGTCGATTCGGGCCGTGGTTGTTCCAGATCGGCGTGAACATGACGCTGGATCATCTTCGGAAGACTCAGCGACGGATCAAGTGGACTCTGTTCAGCCAGAAGCGGAGCGAAGACCAGAGAACGATTGATCCTGAAACTGCCGATCCGCGTCTGTCTTTGGATCTTTCTCAGGAAGTTCGGTCTGTTCTTGATCAGATTCCCGAAAAATATCGTACTGTGCTTGTCCTCAGAGATTTGGAAAACTTCTCGACGTCGGAAATTGCAGCGATTACCGATCGGAAAGAAGCTACCATTCGGTGGCGACTGGCCGAAGCAAGAGCCAAGTTCCAGAAACTCTGGACAGCACGTCAACAACGCGATTCCATTGCCGGCAGGGCCGAGGTTGATAACGTATGAAGTGCCGAACTGCCCGACAGAAGATTCGTCTTCTCGTCGGTAATGATTTAGCTCAAAACGAAATCGAGCCGGTGCGGGAACACATTGCCGAATGTGATCCATGTCAGCAGCATGTTGAAGACATGGTTGACAGTTCGGACGTTCTGACCAGCTACAGTGGAGAGGTGCTGTCACAGCGCAAGACCAGCGTTTGGGAAAGCGTTGTTGATCAGTTACCTCCGCAACTGGAACCGGCTGTACCCAGGGGGCGGCAAATCCGGCAGTCGATTCTGGTCGTCGCGGCTGTTGTTGCGATCTCGGTAGCCGGAGTTCTGCCGGACTTGATTCCAGATTCGGTGTTAATGGGGTCCGCCGGAGTTCAGATAACTAAACCTGAGTCTGTCGAGCTGCCTGCTGGAGAATACGTTCGTCACTACTCGGATCAAAGTTGGCAGTCACTGGAATCTCTTGACGGCATGCCGCGCGGCAATCGACGGGGTCCTGTTCGGAATGTCGTTGGATTCTGAAAATTGAACTTTCAAAGCCGTCACGCCCGAAGTATCCGGCATGCAAAAGCTCCTCATGGAGAAATGCGTGTTGGATACTTCGGGCTTGTTTTGTATCTGCGTTTGTTCGGCGACTTCCAGCAGGATGGTTGGCGTTTGTATGAATTGCTCGTCGAAGATGCATAACGAGTTCCAGCCGATATGATTCGCCGCATCAATTAATAGAGCTGTAAAAACTTCGGAGGATCACGGCGTGCCCATTTTCGAATACCAGTGCGAACCTTGCAGTAGTGAGTTCGAACTTCTCATTCGCGGTGATGAAAAAGCTGAGTGTCCATCGTGCGGGAGTGGCAAAGTTGACCGACTTTTCAGTGCGCCGGCAGCTCCGGTTGTGAATAGTGGCTCACTCCCGATGGCGCCGAGTTGTCCACCGTCAAGTGCTCCGCCATGCAGCCCAGGCTGCTGCCGACTTCCGTAACGATCGTTATACGAGATGATTGAAATCACTCGGGCAGGAGTGTCGCTGGACGAGGCTCTGCGGCTTCAGCTTCAGGCATTCAGCGAGGCCGATCGATCCGCACGGATCGAACAGTTTCGCGAATCGGAGCAACGGGGAGTTGTTTCTCTCCACAACTGTCTGGTCTGTCGGCGCGGCAGTCGGATCGTGGGCGTCCTGCTTCTTGTCAGCCAGTCAGATGGCACAATGTATGTCTGGCCGGCTGAAACGCTCGGTGGGCTGCCTCCTCAGGACGATCTTGAGATTCGCCGAGCTCTTTACAGGGAGGCGATTGGCGTCGTCGATGCACCGGAGATTTGGATCGGTCAGTCTCTTCTGGAAACTCATCAGGACGAGCAGTCCCAGGAACTTGCTCAGCACGGCTTTCCGCGGCTGACCGATCTCGACTTTATGAATTGCTCAGTGCCCGCGTTGCCAGCGGATGCAGTGTCTGCTGACGCGTCCAGGACGGAACTCTGGGAGAGCGAACCATTTGATGAGGCTGCAAACGGAGCCGAATTCGCCACACTCGTTGAGCAGACCTACGAAAACACGTGTGACTGTCCTGAGCTGAACGGAACGCGAGACGGCTGGGAGTCGCTGGAAAGTCACCGTCAGGCAGGCGAGTACAGTCCGGAACGGTGGCGACTGTTTCGGTATGAGGGGCAGCCGGCTGGTCTGCTGTTGCTGGCTCTACATCCCCCCGAAGCTGTCTGGGAAGTCGTTTACTTCGGGATTGCACCCAGGTTCCGAGGGATGGGTTTTGGTCAACGAGTGCTGGAAGCTGGCATTGATCTGGCACAGAAGAACGGAATTCGTGAAATCGTGCTGGCCGTCGACGTAAGAAATTCTCCCGCGATGCGTCTTTATAAAGAGCTGAATTTCACGCAGTTTGATCGTCGGATCGTTCACGCGAGGCTTCGAGCGAGGCGTGACCACGCTGGTTGAGCCATCCCGGTCAGCTTGAGGATTCCGAACCGCTAAAGTGATCCGGTTGTCCGGAATGCGGAAAGTATTCGAGTTCGCGTCGGTGTAATATGAGGGCTCGCTGTAGCGGTCCTGATAATCCTTCAGCGTGTTCCACTCGTTCGTCGATTTCTGATTGGCGAAGAAAGACTAGTCGGCATTCCCTGACGGAATTTCGCCGGCTTGCCTGGCAATCAATGCGTCATTTCGCAAACGGTCGCTCATCATGCACGCAATTCACACAACCAGCTCGCGGTATCAGTGGCGTCCCCCTGGCGACATCTGCGTCTGTATTTGCCCGGTCTGACAGCTAAGTCAGATCGGCTCTTTCGACGTCGCGGAGCAATCGCCCGCCCACTCGCCACTCCTATTTCGGCTACCGCTCGCACTTGGATTTCGTGAACGGTCGCCGAACCAGCAAGGTTCGCTGATATGGCTACTGATCTTTCTTTGCGTGCTCGAATTCCACAACTCACCGACCGCATCGTCGCTTCCTATCAGGACATTGGGACGATCAATCACCTCGGACATTGTCCGTTACCCGGCACGGTCGCGGTAATCGAAATCGCCGAGTCCCTTAAAGAGATTCTGTTTCCCGGCTATCGGCGTCGAGAAAATCTCAACATGGACAACGTTGTCTACTATGTGGGAGATCTCGTCGACGCGTTACACGACGGCCTGACCGAACAGATTTCGCGAGCACTTCGTTACGGTGCGGACGTCTTGAAAGAACATTGCGACGAGAAACGCATTGCCGACTTCGAAATGCGAGCTCAGGAAATCGCCATTCAGTTCCTGGAAACGCTGCCCGATATCAGGCGAACGCTTGCTTCCGATGTAGCTGCAGCGCACGACGGAGATCCTGCATCCAAGGCACAGGACGAGATCATTTTCTGCTACCCCGGCGTCGAGGCCATCACCGTTTACCGGTTGGCTCACGAACTCCACACGTTAGGAGTCCCGTTGATTCCGAGGATGTTGACCGAGTGGGCTCACAGCCGGACGGGCATCGACATTCACCCAGGAGCGACGATCGGAGGATCTTTCTTCATCGACCACGGAACTGGCGTCGTGATCGGCGAAACGTGTGACATCGCCGACAATGTTAAATTATATCAGGGCGTGACGCTGGGAGCCATCAGTTTCCCACGCGACGCGGAAGGCAACATTATCCGAGGCAAGAAGCGACACCCGACCATCGAAGAAGGCGTCGTCATTTACTCAAATGCGACTGTCCTCGGTGGAGAGACGATTATCGGAGCCAACTCAATGATCGGCGCCAGCGTTTCGATCATGAACAAGAAAATCGCTTCGAATACGCTGGTGACGGTCGAAAAAGCTAACCTCCGCTACCGCGAAGCTTCGTAGGCAGGGCGCTGCGTCAAAGATTGCTCGATCGGCGATGCCTCAGGTTGTGCTGTCAGGCAAGCATTGGTCAGGATGCACACGCGGGATCCGGTTTGCTATAACGGAATTGCTGCGCGAGTTTCCCGCACGTCCTGGCCGAGAGCGAATTGTCATGGCACGTTACGTTTCTCTATTAATCATCACAGCTTTGATTCTGTGCCTCGGGGCAACGTTCTATCAGGTGCTCGCCCCATTCCTGATGCCGCTGTTTCTGGCGGCCATGGCGAGTCTTCTGGTTCAGCCGGTCCTGCGTTACTTCATGCAACGATGGCCGAATCGCCGGCCGCTTGCTGCGGCGGCAACGACAGTGATTTTTCTGGCTCCGGTCATGCTGCCGCTGCTGGCTGTAATTCTTATTGGCGGCTATCAACTGTTGAATCTTGCCGGAGACCTGGCGGGCAGCATTCCGAGAGTACAGGAAGTTCAGGCGGCAATTCCTACATCGTCTCAGCAGGCAAAGACTCTATTGTCGCGTGAAAAGGATCTTGTAACTCGTTGGGTCGTCGATACGGCGGACGCAGTGCTTGGCCTCGAAGTGACGTCATTAGACATCGAGATGTTATCGCTGGATGAAGAGCAGATCGAACGTCTGAATTCGAACCATGAAATGCTGAAGGCTGCACGTGAAACGCTGGTTAAGTCAGAGTTTCAACGAGTGCGGGGTGGACTTGTCTCACTGGCAGGCGGAGTCGCTGTCAGGACGCTTGGCGTGGTCGGCCGCTCGGTCGGAAACGTGTTTGAAGCGACCGTCGATCGAACGCTGTCGTTTCTTCAGGCCTGTCTGGCAACGGCGTTGGCGTTAACCGTTTTCACGATGGCATTGTTCTACTTCCTGGCGGACGGCCCTGAGCTGATTGCGGCAGCTCAGGCGTTAATTCCCGTCGAACGAGAACACCAGGACGAGCTTCTTTACAAGTTCGAGTCTTCAGTCCGTGCGGTAGTGCTGGCGACATTTCTAGCAGCAATTGGCCAGGGCCTTGCGACGGCTCTCTGCCTGAAGCTGGCGGGCTTCAACTATTTCTTCGTGCTGTTGGCAATCTCAACCTTCGCGGCCCTGGTCCCAATGGCCGGCACCCCGCTTGTCTGGATTCCTGCCGTCATCTGTTTGGGCATCGAAGGAAACTGGGGAGCTGCCGTCTTCGTGGCGGCCTTCTGCCTGATCGTTGTCGGCTTTCTGGACAACGTCATTCGGACGTGGGTGCTGAAAAGCGACACGAGTCTTCACCCTCTGCTTGCCTTCGTCAGCGTCCTCGGAGGCCTGCAGGTCATGGGCCTGTGGGGAGTCTTCATCGGCCCCATCGTCGCCTGCTGCCTCCACTCCTTGATCGAAATCTTCAACACGGAACTCAAATCTGCGACCGATCTCGGGCTTACAGCTCAGGCTGAACCCTCGGCGGGGGCTGGCGAAAATCATGCGGCTGACAACGCAGGTGCTACGGAAAATGGCACTCCGTCTGTACCCGCAGGGCCGGACTGCAAGCTGTCTGAGAATGAAACGGGCCCTGCCTCAGTCTCAGCTGGCGAAAATGCTTCGGAAGCTTCAGACGTCGTCAAGCCTGCCGAATAATCGCTCTGTTCTGGTCGTAAACCGATTCGCTACAGAGTCCTGATTGGCCGGGCTATACTCCCGCCTTTCTCAGGGGTGACGTCTCGCGAATGGATACGTTTTTCGCGTGATGCCCGGTTCTCGATACACGTTCAGCAGAAAACAGCACGGAATATGAAGGTTCTCGTAGTCGGCCAGGGCGGCCGCGAACACGCCCTCCTCTGGAAACTCAAACAGTCACCTTCAGTGGATGAAGTTTTCTGCGCCCCCGGAAACGCTGGCACAGCCGCTGACGGAGTGAATGTCGACATTGCCGACGATGATATTCAGGGGCTGGTCAAATTCGCGGTCAAAGAGGAGATCGGTCTGGCAGTTATCGGCCCGGAAGTTCCGCTGTGTGCCGGAATCGTTGATGCCTTTGAAAAAGCTGGCGTCAAAGCGTTTGGTCCATCCAAAGCTGCTGCACAACTGGAAGCCAGCAAGATCTTCTCCAAGCAGGTGATGCGTCGAGCAAATGTGCCGACCGCCTCAATGGAAATCTTCAGCAGAGCCGAAGAAGCTATTGGCTGGCTCAATAAGCAGGAAGAGTCTCCGTGGGTCGTGAAAGCTGACGGACTCGCTGCCGGTAAGGGAGCGATTGTCTGCGCAAATCGCGAGGAAGCGATCGACGCCGTCAACCTGATTCTGACTCAAAGAGCGTTCGGCACGGCTGGTGATCAACTGATTATCGAAGAATGCCTCGTCGGACAGGAAGCAAGTATTCTGGCAATCGTCGACGGAACGACGATCATTCCGCTCGAAACATCTCAGGATCACAAACGAGCCTACGACAACGACGAAGGCCCAAACACCGGTGGCATGGGTGCTTACTGCCCGGCGCCGTTAGTCACTCCGGAATTGATGGACGAGATTCTCGAAAAGGTCCTGCTTCCAACCATTCACGCAATGAATACAGCAGATATGCCGTTCCGAGGCATTCTTTATGCTGGAATCATGCTGACCGAAGCCGGGCCGAAAGTCCTTGAGTACAACGTCCGATTCGGAGACCCGGAATGCCAGCCAGTCCTGATGCGATTAAAGTCTGACCTCGCTCAGATCCTGCTCGCTGCCGCCGAACACCGCTTGGAAGAAGTCGAGCCCTTAGAGTGGGATACTCGCCCATCAATCTGCGTCGTCATGGCTTCAGAAGGCTACCCTGCCTCGTACGAAAAAGGCCGCCCCATCGCCGGCCTCGAAGCCGCCGCCGAACTGGAAGACGTCAAGGTCTTCCACGCAGGCACCAAGCTGGTTAACGGAGCCGTCACCAATAACGGCGGCCGAGTCCTGGGAGTAACAGCTCTTGGAGACGACTTGGCCGCGGCCAAGTCAAAAGCCTACGAAGCCACCCACAAAATCAAATGGAACGGCGGCTGGTTCCGCAACGACATCTCCGACAAAGCGTGACACATTTGTTCTGTGTACGCATTTGAAAAGTAGCAATCAAGCGGCAGAACTATGTGGCATCCTCTGACACAATTCTATTTAGTACGAGAATTCACCTTTGAAGGGAATCGATGGCTTTCGCCAGTTGAGTCCACGCTAATGCGGTAAGCGCCC
>JACLAC010003041.1_pt1 | contig 57738 bp, 40 predicted proteins | sample 8027881 | NCBI WGS metagenome assembly JACLAC01 (sample SAMN15725517, study PRJNA655200) | protist metagenome | isolation source: fluorescence activated cell sorting (FACS) single amplified genomes of... | place: Spain: Blaines Bay Microbial Observatory, Mediterranean Sea | collected 2016-01-19
TAAAAAGGAGGTTAAAAACGGTTGTATGGGGAATGTCGAAAAAACGATTGCAGACATGAAAGATAACGGCGAACTAACGGGCGATGTGCAGAAGGTGAAAGCGGATTTGCGTGCCTTTTACAAAAAATATTGTAAGTGTCAAATAAATGAACTGCAAAAACGGTATGGGCAGGAGGAGTTTGTTAACTTGATTCCGGGGGGAAATGCCTCGAAAGAGTTAATGGATGTAACGTCGGAAGTAGATGGTATTTGTTCTAAGCGGGTGGGGACTTGAGGCTATAGGTGCCAGATATCATCGATATTGGCTCGGCGTCATTCCTGTAATGCGCTTAAACGCCGAGTTAAATGTCGATTTAGAATTGTACCCCACCGCCAAAGCAATACTTAATACTGTCGCCTCTTTATCTGCCTTAAGCGCCTGCTGAGCTGCGCCAATACGGTAGGTGTTGACCAGTTCATAAAAGTTCGTCTCCAGATGCTGGTTAATCACCTGCGACACATAGTGTGGGTTTTCTTTTAAATGCTCACACAAACCTTGCAATGTAAGTGTGTTGTTTTTGTACAGCTCGTCTTGCGTCATCGCCTGTTGGATTTTTTGCGCAATGCGTTCACGCAAATCATCATCCAGTGCATAGGTGGCGTACTTGGGCTTTTCTTGTACTTTTTCTTTTGGTTCTGGTGGTGCTGCATCTTCTTGCGCTGCCGTATGGGCCACGTTGGACTTAAACACTTCAAACATAGCCCAAAGCATAATGCCGACTTCCCCAAAGGTAAGTAACGGGTACAGCAGCGAAGGCCCGTCCGTTACGATCACCATTAAGGTTCTGCCCAAACTAAAACACCAGTTGCCCATGGCCACCCATATCAGCACCCGCAGCACATTCAAAGGCATGTCGTCGATATTAGAGAACAGGGTTTTGCTTTGCTGGGTTTGCTCTCGGAGGATGGCGACACACTTGCGCAGATAATACGGTACCTGCAACAAATACACGCCAATGCAAACGAGCATGCCGCCGTGAACGACGAAGTTCATCGTTTTACTGGGAGAGCCGGAGGGATCGACCCAAAATGCCACCCACACCAGGGGTAAGGTGAGTAGACAACCCAGAGCTATTACGCCCCTTTGGAGTATCGACACTTCGCGAAGGGGAGGGCGTGCATTCTTAGCGCTTTCTAGGGCGAACAACCAAAGGCAAGGTGCACAGAGAAACGAGAGAGACATTAACAGGGCCAACCAAAAGGCCTTGTAAGGTGATGCCGGATGGAGCAAAACCCACTCCAATATGAACCCGAGTGATTCCAGTGACAGATACACAATGAAGAAGGATAAGCTCAAGTGCGCGAAAAACCGCCGACCTAATAGAGCAAAGAAAAGACAGAATCCTGTCGCAATGGCATAGAGGGAGCTTTGTATTGTTTCCATAGGCGGCTAAGCCTAGCGTAAGCTTAGGGTGGTTTCAAGGTACAGCTCGGGCGAATAGTACGTCCTATTCGCCCGAATCCGCCGAATTACGGGGGCTGGGGGCATATTCTTATCGCACTTACCATTGATAGACAAAAGGATGTTTCCCATGTTTAAACCGTATCTCTTAGGCTTAATGTTTTTCTTGAGCTTTGTTTCCTTTGGCGCACAGGCTAAGGCTTACCCTGCCGGACAGGTGGATGCTTTGGTGCTCCCTTCTAAGGCGCTGGCATCCAATTTACTGGGTTATAGCCCCAAACGGCAAATTCGGGTGTATCTGCCAGCGGGGTACCATAGCAGCAAGCGACGCTACCCGGTGGTGTACTACATACCCCAAGGTGAGCAGATGCTGGAAGATACTGCCGTCACCGAACTGTTCGACCAAGCTATTGGTAGCGAACACATTGGGGCGTTTATTCTGGTGACGGGTGATTTTGGTATTCCCGAGGCGGGCAACTTTTTTGGCAACAATCCCACCTTTGGCCGCTGGTTAGATCACATCAGTGACGAGCTGGTGCCTTTTATTGATAAGCGTTACCGTACTTTGGCCGCCAGCGAGTCACGAGGGATTGCGGGGCACTTTTTGGGGGGCTATGCCGCTATGAAGTCGGCGATACTGCACCCAGAGGTGTTCGGGAGTGTGTATGCTTTGCATCCGGTGGGAACGATGGTGGGGGATACGACTGCACTGCATAAGGCTGACTGGCGTGAGATTCATGAGGCGAAAACCAAGGCGGACTTGCACGGATACTCTGGGCCTTTTGTGGCCATGGCGCAAGCGCACTTGCCTAACCCTGAGCGTCCACCGTTTTATGCCGATTACATGGTGGAGCTAGTGGAGGGTGAACTGATACCGAATCCTCAAAATATCAGCAAGTTATTTAATAGCTTTCATCTGCGTCAAAGTGTGGTGGATTACTCGCAGAACCTGCATAAATTACGTGGGATAAAATTTGACTGGGGGCGTAATGATGGGAATGCCGATCATGTTTATGGTAATCGCAAGCTCACAGTGTTGTTGGCGGATTATGGCGTGGCGCATGAAGCCCTAGAGCACAACGGCAATGGTTGGGACTATGGGTTTGATAAGCAGGGGCGAATTTATAATGATTTGCTGCCGTTTTTTAATCAGCACCTTCAGTTTTAATAGGGGCGTACCTATGTCAATACAAAAGGCTTTGTAGTATCAATACTCACTACCTGTGCTTGCTCATGCGCTTTAAAAGGCTGAAGATAAGGGCGTTGCTTTTGTAAAACACTTAAATCTGCTTCGGAGGCGTCCCCTTTGCGTTCACTAATACGTGTTTGCAATTGATCCTGCGGCGCCTGGCAACTCCAAATATACCAGGTAATGCCCATTTGATCGGCAAGTGCTTCGAACACTTGTCGGTGTGGGTATTCCAAAAATGTGGCATCCAGGATAACGCTCCAACCGGCCCTTAGTATACCCTGTGTTAGCTTCTTAAGGTGATCAAAAGTCTCTTGACTTGCCTTCGAAGTATAGATTCCAGAGTTCAAGCCCGAACTTGTAGCTTCATGTGGCTCAAACCCAAATAATCGCTTGCGTTCGACATCGGCGCATAAGTGAATGGCATTTAAATGAGGCGCACGTTGCTTGGCAAGAGTCGATTTGCCCGACCCAGACAAACCATGCATAAGAATAAGCTCCGGCTTAGCAGGGCAAATATACGATTGACACTGTTGTATATAGAGCTCTGCTTTTTGTAACAATACCGGGGCGGTGTCACTGTCGCTGCGATGTTGGTGATAAGCTATTGCATTAACCTTGGCTCGTACCATGGCATAATAACATTGCGCGTAACGCAGGATAGGTAGGCCAAGATAGTCCCCGCTCCATAATAAATAGCTGTTTAAAACGGTGTTGGCATACTCGGCATGCTCATTTTCTTCTAAGTCCATGAGTAAAAACCCTAGTTCCCATAGAGTGTCGTGTTCTCTAAGTGGGGCACTAAACTCGATACAGTCAAACAGGGTGAACTGGTGTCCGTCCCAGGCAATATTGCCTAAATGAAGATCCCCGTGGCAATCTTTGATGGTGCCTGCTTTAAATCGTGTTTGTAAATAGGATTCGAGAGCCTCCCGTTGTTGCTGCGTCCATTGTTCGATAGCGCGCAATTGTTGTTCACGTTCAGAGGTCTTGGGGAGGTAAGTTCTAACCGTAGTAAAATTTCGTTGCACTAACTGATCGGTCTGAGAAAACTCAAACTGCTTTACCGGTGGCAAGGCTGGCAGTTGTTGAGCCAAGATTTTACCCAAGAGAGCAAAATCTCTGTGCTGCATGTGACCTTGTTCAAGTTGATGACTAAGTAAGCAATCATCGTTAAAGCGCACCATTTTTACCGCATATTCAATAGGCTCGCCAGTAGGGGTTAAAGTAGGGCGGGTCTCACTGCCATAAAAGGCGACCACCTCGAGATATAACTCAGGTGAGAAGCGTTGGTTCAGACGAAGCTCTTCTTGGCAAAAAAAATGCCGTTTTGCTAGTGTCGAAAAATCCAAAAAACCCAAATCGACGGGCTTTTTGATTTTGTAAGCGTATTGTTCGGTGAGCAGCACCCAGGAAATATGAGTCTCGACGATACGTATGGCTTCTGTCGTGTCCGATAGCTCTCCACAGGCTATTAATGCTTTTACCAGTGTATCGCTCATGGTGTCATCTCTTTTCAAATTGACGTCTGATATTGCTATATGTTATCAGTATTTGCAGTAGCCTACTATTAGTATAGGTGCCTTTTCCTGTGTCTATTAAGGTTTATATTGCATAATACTGGGTAAAACCAATGGTGTGGTGACTGCTGTTGGCTTATATGTATAAAAAGCGTTGATTTATTCGACTCTAGGTGATCCTACCAAATCTGCCACGCTCACCACGCTAGGGGTTATGCTCGAAAAATACCCACCAGGAGCCACCCCTTCTTTAACGATATAGCAAAAGTTTATGCTATGGTTTTTCTTTCTTTTAGTTCGAATATACTGGCGCAAGCTGCGTTCAATAGTGCGCATTTTCTCGGCGTCGTTTTTACTCAACTGGTAATCGCTGGTATGGTATTTAATTTCACATACGGTCAAGCATAAATCATCCCGTCGTATAATTAAATCCACTTGGCAGCCATCCTCCTCGCTGCCACCATCCCGATAATAAATATGAGTCGAAGCCCCAATGCCGCCGATTCCCAAGGCCTGTTTGATTTGATCTTGATGTTGGAAACACAGAATCTCAAAGATAAATCCCGCCCATGAATAATAAGCCGGTTGGTTAAGCATGTGGACGAAGCCAGGTAAATCCATTTGATCACGATGTTTCAGCCACTTAGTGTAAAAGTTGACGTAGTTATCGATCACAAAGTAATGAATACCCCTGGTGGTATTAAACAGTTGTATGCGTTTACCTAAAAATTCGCAAGCCACTAAGTTGTCTATTACGGTTTTTAAGGCCCCTGAAGGTTTCACTCTTCCCTCAAAGTGCTGTGCTATCTCGGTTTGCGTCACACCATAGCGTTTACTGGCAATAAAATCCACCACGGCTTGATACCGTGGGTTGGCGCCAAACAAATAACGAAACATAGTGTGATATTCATTATTGCCGGACAAACGTCCCGAAGAGGCGCAAAAAATTTGCCACAGGTTTTCCGCAATGGATTTTGCCGGGTTTAAAGCATCCAGATAGTAAGGGATACCGCCAAGCGCGATCATAATATCGCAGACCATCGCCGGTGGCAGGTTAAACCCTTTGTGGGCCAAATACTCTGCGGTTTCACTTAATGTGAAGGGCTTAAGTTTTAGCTTATAGGTAAAGCGCTTGGCAAACCCGGCTTTGGCATTAATAATGTTATCGAGTATCCAGCTGGTGGAGCTGCCTGCGACAAACAGTTTCACATTGCCGCTGGCTTCGAAGACATTGTTCCAGAGGAACACTATTTTGCTATACACCCGCTTGGCGACTTGACAAATCCACGGGAACTCATCCATAAACAATACGAGTGTTTGATTGGCTGCTTGGGTTTCTTTTACCAGCAGCACGAGCGCCTCAAACACGCCGTCTAGGTCGGTGATACGTGGAGTGCTGCCAAAAGCATGGATCCAAGCGAGGTTAACGTTCTGCACGAAGTCGCGTTCACTGATGGCTCGCCCATCTTCCTCAATGGCGCCGGTGATCTCCAGATACCGGACGGTGGAGGCCTCCTCAACACAATGGCGTACCAGAAAGGTCTTGCCCACGCGGCGTCGCCCGTAAACGGTCACTAACTCGGAGGTCTTGGACGTTAAAGCCTTCAATAAGATGCTTTTTTCACCACTTCTGCCACACAAATAGCCCATCTATCGCGCTTGACCCCAATATTTTCAATAATTTAGGAACTATCGTGTCATTTTAGCACGTTAGTTCCTATTTTACCTACTAGTAATAGGAACTAACATGTATAAAATACGCGTTAGTTCCTATTACTTAGCTTTGCTTACGGTATTGGCTGGGTTTCGGCTAAAAACTCGTTGGGGCAATGTCTGCTAGTTTCAGTGCTAGGGGTTCTTTAGGGAAGCGAATTACCTGGATAACGAATCACCAAAGTCTCGGACACTTTATCTTGAATGGTTTGTCGGTTGGGGTCCCAATAAATTTGTAAAAAACCTAATAGCCCGGTCGACAGGCCTGCCCCGTATCCGCCATAGCGGACAAACGCTTCCCAAAGGGTCGGGGTCTTGCCACTTAATAATACTACTTGAATACCGAGTAGCTTTTTACCCACCGTCTGGCCGTGCCAATAAGCCGTGAGAAAAGAGAAATACGCCGCTGCCCAACTGATACCTAAACCCAGTTCCACCAAAAAAGACTCGGCCCAGGTGACTACCCCGGTATAAGTGCTGCCTTCTTGTGGACAAGTGTTTGCCTGGGGTAGTGCCTCGGTGGCTACTGTGTGATGTGGTGGCTCCACAGCAAAAGATTGTATGGCAAATAAAGTGATGAGACCGATGAGTAAGAGTAGTAAGGCTTTTACCCACCTGTTGGCGTCTTTATTTTTGACTAGTGTGACGATGCATGCCACGCCAAGCAAGCCCCACGCCAGTGTATTGGCGCTAGAAACGGCTACGATGAAAAGCAAATCAATCGTGATGGCGAGTAAGCGTTTAAATGGATGGGCTAAGGGAGTGTTGAGTAACTGTTCACTAACAGAAAAGGCATAAGGCGTGACGATGCTGGTATTGTCTTTAGGGGAGGGTTTTACTTCATTGACGCTTGGCATGATACTGTTGCTCTCGATATGGCGCGAATTCCACTATGGTGAGGTGCTATCATTGGCCGTATTTAAGCACTATAATAGCAGAAGAGAGAGAATAGATCTAAAGCATCGACTGTTTATAATATCAATTTATAGAGCAAAGTGTTAAAAAACGGTCTATAACTGGATACTATTATAGTTCTGTGTGCTGTATATTATATATACGAAGGTTTACTGCGAGTTGAGTATGAATCCTATAGATGATCCGCGAACTTTCATATTTCAGGTAAACCCTGTCGGTTCGATTGTTTTTGCCAATGATGATTGGCTTGCCTTTGGTCAGGAAAATGACAGCCCTATGGCCTTGGAATCATTATTGAACACTAGTCTCTGGGAATCTATTTCTGATATTGAAACATGCCATGTTTACGAGCTGTTAATGGAAAAAGTTTGCCAGACCCACGAGCATATTTATTTACCTTTCCGCTGTGACAGTGCGAGTTGTCGCAGATATATGCAAATGGAGATATCTTGTGTCTCTCCAGAGTTGATTCAATTTAAAAGTTGGATGCTTAAGGAAGAAAAGCGCGAACCCGTAACATTATTAAATAGTGAAGCTAAGCGCTTGGATACGTTTTTAACCATATGCAGTTGGTGTAAAAAAGTACAAATGGAGGATAAGCATTGGGAGGAGGTAGAAGAAGCGGTTAAAAAATTGGGGTTGTTTTCCGATATGTATTTGCCGAAGCTCACCCATGGGGTATGCCCTGTCTGTAAAGAGAGTATTCTTGAGCAACACTTCAACGAATGAGCGGTGTTAAGCCATGAAAATATTACGGATCGACGATACAAAGCCCATACTGGATGCCATTGAGGCGGTGTTTTCTGAAGATAAGTAACGGCTTCAACGTGGGTATTTAAAACCCGTATTCCAACTGTATAAAAAATCGATCATTAGACTCAAATTGCCCAAATAGACCTGTATTGTTACCTGTAAAAATATCTGCACCGATGTGCACTATTAAATTATCTGACCAATCATAACGTATTTTAGGACGAAATAAACGGTCACCTTCATGGAAATTGTGTAAGGTTAACACCTCGACTTTAAGGGTGTTGTTAAACCATTCCTTTTGCAGTAATAGTGTCAATGTGGTATCGGTCACCGGGCGATTTAGGGGGCGGCGTGCGTCCACAATATGGCTTTGGAAAAGTTGCAGGCTCACCAAGGTCTCATTTAAGCCGTACCAGTCCAAACCAAACACATAAGAGAACTCATCGTGCTCAACAACCCCACTATTATTAAAAAAGTATCGATCCGTGTTATAAGCTACCTCGCCTCTAAAAGTGATGTTGCCGAAGGTGTTGCTCAAGCTTCCCCCTAATAGATGGGTGCGCTCATACTCTGGTGTTATCACTATTTCGGGGCCGCTAACACTTTGTTGCACATTTTGGAAAAACACCGGTAAGTCATCAAAGTGGTAAAGATAATTCGCACTTAGATCCCACCCTTTTACAAAACCCGACCAACGCAGGCCAACATCTGAGTTTTCCAAGGTGGCGGTGGGGGCTTCAATGTCGGATAGTCTCACCGAGACCCCTTCCGGTACAGAAGGAGTCAAGCGCGATGAGGTAAAAGCAAAGGTTGCATCCCTCTCTGGCAAAACATGGGTGGTGGTATCGGGTATCCACAGTATTTGTACGTCACTGTTTTCACCCACGGGGAGTTCGAGGTTAATCGTCCATAGTGGAATGCGCGACTCTTCGTAGTCTTCCAGAATAAACTCCCGAAAGCTTTGTGGGTTCACTACGTCTAATAACTTTAATCCATCTGCTTTTCCCCATACTACTTGCTGTTTGCCCAAAGTTAAATAGGCCTCTCCAATAGCTTTTTCAATATACAGTTCTCTTAGCTCTAGTTCAGCACCGTCTCCTAAACTCAGTGGTTGGCTTAGGGGGGCGTAATTATCTCGGTTTAGCTGGTTGGGTTTTAAACCGTCTCGGCTTTCGTGACTGAGTTTTATTAGGGAGGTCAGCTTAAATCCGCTGTTTAAATCGACTTCTATTTCGGGGGATATCTCGACACGAGTCTTATCGTCTCCTAAATTAACGTTAACCTCGGTTTTGTACTCGGTTTTATACTCTGCGCTGAAGCTTGATTCAGCGCAGAGTAGGCTGCTTGCCAGCAGCAGATATTTAAAAGGGGAGGGGCTGTTCATGATATGGCCTCCTACAAACCACGTTTGATGGCGTTTTTGGTAAAACGGCTATCTTCTACAGGAGTTTCGTAGTTAATGTTGCTAAAGGTAAAGGTCGTTTTGTGTTGGTTACGGTGGTTGTCTATATGGATCTCACGGGCTGTCCAAATGCCTTGCACTAAAGCGATATCCCTAAAATAAATGGTTTTAAGCTTGTGGCCTTTTTCATCCCAGATGACACTACGGCGAATCATCCAGACATTATCGTCTATACAATCTTCCCGGCGGCTGTGGCCCAGGTCTTTGGTAGTAGCGGCATCAATGGTGCGGGCTTCTACTAAGTAGCAGTGGAAACCATCGGCTTCGTCTTCTCTCAAAGTGGTGCGCTGGTAGTCTCCAATAGAGACTCGTGTTTCCAGTTTAATTTCCTCGTAGGTAAAGTCTGTGCCTAAAAAATAGTCCCCACGGTCGGAGGCCGAAATACGGCGGACTTTTCTTGCTGAAGGTAAGTATAACCATTGGTCATCTTCCTGGGTGTTATCGGCATAGTCCAAGGTTAGAAACGCCGTGTCCTTAATGTTTTTAGGGGTTTTATAAAAAATGGCCGTGCGCTTATCTTCGCCATAGTATTTCCTAAAGGTACGGGTTTCGCGTATACGGGTTTTACCTCGGCGATCTACCATTTTCATTTGCAGGTCACGGGCTACAGAGATGCCTTCGTCACGCTGGTTGATATTATTGGCAATCTGATCTCCGGTAGGCAGTGCACTGGCGACGCCGCTGCTTAAACAAAGGGCTAGTGTGAGACTAAAAATATTTAAATGTTTCATGATGTTACCTATATTTGGGTTTGTGGGTGGAGTGAATAAGCGGTAGTGGGGGTGTTGGGGGTAAAGCCAAGAAAAGCAGGGCGTAAATGTTTCACCAATGCAGGCAATACCGTCATGCTGCTAACAAAACTTACCAGCACAGCAAAAGCGATTAATATCCCTAAATTAGCCAGCGGGGGAACGTAGCTAAAGCCGAGTAAGCCAAAGCCGATAAAAACGGCAAAAAAGTTAAACAATAAGGCTCGCCCGGTAGAGGGGAAGATCATTTGTAGGGCTTCATCGGGATCTACCCCTTTTTCTTTGATTAGTAGTTTAAATCGGTCCAGCGTATGAATAGCAAAGTCGACCCCTATCCCTAAAGCAATGGCCGATGTCATCGTCGTGCCCACCGCAAGGGTAATACCGCTAAGGCCCATAAAAGCATATACCGACAGTGTGGCAAGTAATACCGGGATGAGCGCAAGCAAACCGCCATAGAAGGATCTAAAAGCCACAGTGGCGACTAACAGTACCAGGAGCAAAGCCAATACCACGCCCTTGTAATGCTCGCCCAGTAAGTTCTCTAACCACTCATAGTCCACATTGACACGGCCCGAAAGACTTGCGCTAATCTCAGGGCTATTAAAGTGATGCTCCAGGTAAGCTTGTAAACTTTGGATGACTTGTTTGTTTTGTTGAAATAGCCCTGTAGAAACTCGTGCCCGCACCAAGGCCAAGCGATAATCGTAGTCGATTTCTTCTTCAAAATCTGTGGGGTCACCACTGGCAGAGTACAGTAAAAAGTACTGTGAAATTAAATTGGCATCATTGGGCAGGGTGTAAGCGGCTTTGTCGTCTTCGGACACGGCGCGGTTCATTTGTTTAATGTAATCCACAATCGAGGTGGTGCCGCCTACGTTGGGTAGGGTTTCCACAAAGCGTTGTAGAGCTTCGATTTTACGCAGGTTTTCGGGTTTAAATAAATCTTCGTCGTTGGGCGTTTCGATCACTATATCTAGGTTGTTGGTACCATCCATAGTGGCGTTAATGGCCTCGTTGGCTTGGTAGATGGCATCGGACTTTTGAAAGTTATCCACCCAGGCTTCGTTGACTTCCAAGTTCATGGCACTGTAAATACCTCCGATACACACTAAGGCGGCTGTGGCCAATACAGACTTGGAATTCCCCAGGACGCCTTTACCTAAAGTGTTCATAAAGCCAGAAAACCGATCACCTGAGTGCTCAAACGCAGGGCTCACTTTCGGGGTAAATAACATTTGGCTGGCAGGTAGAATAATCAGCGAATAGACACCGGCCATGCCCAAACCGACCATCGAATACAAACCGAAAGATTGCATAGGCGGCATGTAAGAAGAAGCGTAAATACCTAAAAACCCGATCATGGAGGTGACCGTGGTGAGCAACACGGGTCGCCACATTTTCCCCATAGCGTTAACCACCAGGGTTTGTTGGTCGGCTTTGGGCTTACTCGCAAGTTCTTCATAATATTCACTCAGAATATGAATCGAGTCTGCTACAGCCACACCGACCAGCAAAATGGGCATGCTGGTGGTAATCACATACACCGGGTCGCCCAGTATGGCCATCACCCCCATGGCGCTGGTGGTCGCGGCAGAGATGACTAAGCCTGGCAAAGCCACCCCTTGAAAAGTACGAAACGACAGCATGCACAGCAAGGTGATAATAATCACAGACAAAGGCACCAGTCGGGCAGAATCGGCGTTAATGTAGGTGACTAAGTAACCCGATACTGCGCCGTCGCCCGCCACGTGTAGAGTTTCGTTGTCTTGAGTGGGGGCTCGCTCGACAAGGGCCAGTAAGTCTTCGTACACTTGGGGGGCAAGGCTTTCGTCGGTGACTTCGGTCACGATAAGGGTGGTGGAGGCGTCGCGTGATACTAGGCTACCCAGGTACAAGGGGAAGTCCATCACCTTTTCTCTAACCGTATCGGCTTGGGCCTGTGTGCTAATAGTGCCGTCGATAAAGGGCTCGACTTCCATCCCTTCGGGCGTGCCGATAATGTCATCCTCGGTGGCGAGGCTCACGACTCGGTAGGCTTTAATTGCGGACATTTGGCTGACTTCGTCGGTGATCCATTGCACCAGTTGCAAAGTCTTGGGGGTGAATACACCGTGAATATCATCGTTTTTGACGGCGATCACCATGGGGTCGGTTAGGCCGAAAATGTCTTCGACCTTATCGCGGTAAATACGGGCTGCGTGGTCATCGGGTAAAAACGACTCTGCCGTAGGGTCGGTTTCTAAGGTGGGGATGAACGCACCCAAGGCGATGATCGTGAGCAGGCCAATGCTCAACCATAGCTTGGGATGGGCGGTAATGCGCCGGAAGAATACGGCGCTGGGTGAATGGTCATGTGTGGTTTTCATGGAGTGTGACCTCGTTGTTAGGGGGACAATAAGGGTGTATATACACCTATTTTTCAATAAAAAAAGCGCCTAAGCGCTGCGGGTACATCTGTTGGGTTTAGTCCTCTTGCACTAGGTGGAGCACTTCAGACAGGTCTGTGATCATGTGACTCCAGCGTGGTTGACCTAGGTCGTTCACTAGGGTTAGTTGTACGCTTTCCCATAAGGGCAGGGCTTGTTCGAGTAGTTGTTTGCCTTCGGTGCTTAAGCGCAGGGTACGTATACGTTTATCGGTGGCGGTGTTGATCTCGATTAGCCCCTTGGCCGTAAGCGGCTTAAGGTTTCGGCTTAGGGTGGTGCGATCCATCACCAGAGTGTCGGCAAGCTCCGTTAAGGTGATGTCTTGGCACTTGCTTAAGGTGGCGAGCAAACTGAACTGGGTCGACTTGAGTTGCACGGCACTAAGGGCGGCATCGTAACGCTTGGCTAGAGCACGGGTGGCGCGGCGCAAGTTGTTTAGGGTGCACTTTTCCACCATGGCTGGGTCGTTCATTTGGGCTTGTCTCTGTGGTTTTAAGGTAAGTGTATATGCACCTATTTGGTGTGTCAAGGCGTTTGTTCAAGGCTTGTACCAGAGTTGTGGCTCCTCTAAGGTGCGGCTTCATTGTGGGGAGCCGCCTATCTTATGGGGGGCCAAATGCACGCAGATCAAGGTTATATTTTTGATAGTCATTCGAGATCTTTTGAAGATAAGGGTTCTCTAAAGTAACGATACGCCTGTTCGGCAGATTAATAAAACTAAGCTTGTCGCGCCAATGTTCTGCAAATAATCGATGCAAACTGCCATCTTTATAAGCACGCTGTAGTCCAAGGGTAATACGTTGAATGGCTTTCTTATTGCTTTTATTGGTATGTAAAAATACAGGAAAAGGATAATAAAAAGCAAAGTGGGGCTCTATCATCAAGCCTTTGGCTTTTTTGGACACATGGTATTCATCGTACATTTCAATTACACCACGGCAAAATAGTTCATAGCGGTTGGCTTTGGACATTTCAAATAAACTGGAGAAGTTAAAAGCGCTAGGCACCTTTACGACTTTATAGCCGTTGTGTTCCAATATTGTGGTGTCTGTCCAATAATCCCCTTGGCCAATGGTGAGTTGCTTAAGTGCTTTGACGGTAACTTCCGAGGGGGTGCGAAATCCACGTTTCCATTTCGGCGAATGAAAACACACCCGATAGCCCAGCAGGCCTAACTGAATAGGAAACTTTAGGATGGCTACCTCTTTAATCTCGTCTTGGCTTCCATCATATACGGTTGAAAAAAAGAAGTTGCTGTAGCGTTTGTGGATGAGCGATTCTAGCCGCCTTTTGTAGGCCATATCGGGGACGGATTTTAGCGTATAGTAGCCAAAGTCGTGTGTGGTCTTTTCTAGGGCCAGTTTGAATACTTCCTGATCCCAAATGTTTCTTAATTCTGTGCTTTTTCCTGGATAGGTAAGGTGATAGGTTTGTGCCAATAGCGGCAGTGGGGCTAGCCAAAGGCATAGGATGCAGAAGTAATATTGGGTAAGACTTTTTGAAAACACTTGCTACCCGATGTTGTTTTGAGATTACCTACCTATTAAAAGGTATAGCTTATTATGATGCACGTGTCTGAGAATTCCCTGGGTTAATGCCTAAACCGACTAAAAACGTGATTTTAATAATCCTTAGAGGCTTTTGAGAAAAGGAATACGCAAGCGGCGGTGACGATGGAGATTTGCATTAGCTCTTCGAAGCTGTGGGCGTAGGTATTGACTTGACGGGCGTTTGCTTGGGCGATAGTTACTATGACTACAAGCGCTAGGGCGAGGATTTGGGTGTTGGTCACTCTTATCAATACCCAAGGAGTGGATTCATATATGGCTTAGTGTATTTTGCGTGGTATTTCTGTTATTAAGCTCAATACTGTAAACAGATCATTCGCGACCGCGAGACTCTAGTAATGAACGTCCAGTGAATACTGTGTTACGATCAAGTGGCATATATTTTTGTTAACATAGTATTAAATTTGGAGGCTTAATGACTAAAAAGAAATCAAAAAAGAAACAAGAGAATGAGAAGCGCGAGATTAACCCTCAAATATTGAACACTTGGAGCGGGGTATACTCCAAACAGATCATTGAGGGGGAGGATTATAGTGAACTTGCCCCCGTGATTTCCATTTGGTTGCTAGGAAGCAACTTATTTCACAAATCGAGCCGCTATCACCATCATTTTCGAGCGTGGGATGAGTTGCCAACGAACAACTTTTGAGCGACCATATGAGTATCCACACGTTAGAGTTGAAGAAGTGGGAGCAATCGGGGGCCAGTTTTGAAGGAAAAACCCTCAAAGCGGAGGCACAATGGTTACGTTTTTTTAAAGAAGCGCGCCATTGGACGAAGCTTCCGGAAGAGTTAGATACAAAAGAGATGAGGCAAGCTATGGCGACTTTAAAGCGATTTTCGGAGAAAGAGAAGGAATATCACTTCTATCTTTCCCGCCAGAGCGCTATGCGTGAAGAGGCGACCAGGGAAGCTGCATACGAGCGATCGCGGCGTGAGTTAAAGGAGAAAGATGCACAGCTAGAGGCCAAGGATGCACAGCTCCAGGCCAGTCAAGCGGAATCAGCCGAGAAGGATGCACAGCTCCAGGCCAGTCAAGCGGAATCTGAGCAAACTAAAGAGGAAATGGCAAATATTAAGCTTGAAATGCAACGCCTCAAACAACTGTTAGGACAGCAGGGCAGCGATCCAGACGCCTAGTCTTTAGATATATGTTTAAAAAAGAGACCGCACTCACCTTATGGTCTCTTTTTATCCATCAATCCTTCCGTCTTATTCTCCAAATCTTGTGTAGTTACAGCTCTCCCTTCTGGTTAAGCACCCAAAGTGCCGTGGCAACGTGGGGGCAGTGGTTCTTGGGCGATTTGTACCGTGTCTCGGTGGGTTATGGGAAAGCCTGCTTGCATCTTATCACTGTGACGGCATTCTTTGGCCTTAATACACGAAGATAAGTCGGTTTATAGGTTTTCAATAAGGGGGTTTGATGGATGATGGTACCTGGACAAGCATCGACAGTTCGTTAACGGATATTTCCGTGGCCGTTGATACGGATGGCGCCAAACGAATCTGGGGAATTGATGAAAACGACCAGATTTTTTACCGTAGTTTTCCTTAATTAGTATTGTTTTGGGTATATTAAAAAGGCTCCTTTGAGAGCCTTTTTTTGTGCGCGGATGCGCTATACCCTTAGAATGATGCTAAGCCTACAGCTCCTCACAAAGCACCAACTCCCACCCATGAAAGACTACCGCCAGTTTACGAATAGCCAAACCTTCACTACGCTGTTGCAAGGCCGCATCTTGGACATATTGATCCAACTGACGAATGGCATCTTGCTTTGCATTCTCAATAGTTGTTTGCAACGCCGCCTCAGAACGCTTTGAGCGATCAATATACTTTAACTCCAGCAAATAAACATTAGGAATCGATGGATACCGAACAAGATATGGTTCCAATAATATATCACCAAAACCCATATTTAAATCGGCTTCGGAAGAGCTGATAAAATAATCGTGAATGTTTAAGTAAGCGATTAAAAATCCTTGAATTACCTTCTCAGAACTTAAACTCTCCCCTACTAAGAACGCCCTTATAGCCGTTTGTTCTTGAATCTTTTCTGCCAAAAAATCAAACACCTCCCGCCATTCACCTTTATAAGCCATCGCCTTCACTAAACGGCTAAAACGATCAATGTTAACTTGAAATACATTGGTGTCTTTAAATGCATCACGTAAGTAGCCATACATTAATGTTTTAACTGTGAGGTTAGGTATACGTAAAACGGGCTCGTCCATATCGGTTTCACCGGAGTATGTGAGTAAGCCGAAATAATACATAAGGGAAAGGAAGTTTTCCTGAGCAGTGAGCTCTGCTAGTGGAAAGCTAGACACTATGGTACTGGTGATACGTTCTTTTTGAGCGACATTCCTTAATAAGCTAAAATTACCGTTGAGTGATGATGCGTTTGACCATTGTTGGTCAACCAGTAATAAATGCCTTAATTTATTGTAGTCAATTTTAATGTTATGATCAATCATCGTTTCGGGTATACATCGCTCGCGTAAGACGGCTTTTATATAGTACAAAACCATATCGGTATTATAAACAGAAGTTAGCGTTCGACTTGAAAAGCGGTAATGATTATACCAATCACGCATGATGCTGAGGTGCTCATTAACATCGCCGACTAAACTACCTGTAGCGTGATAGTAGTTTAGCATCTCCAGCACTTCGACTTCTGTAAACCCGACCACTTCTTGAAACGCTAGTGACAAACTAATATTATCGCCAATATTAAACCCGCTGGTCACATCATCCATGGTGATAGGGGATACCCCTGTGATGAATAGTCGTTCTACTGCTCCCGTGGCAGTAGCGGCCTTTAAGACATTGAAAAATTGACGATAAAACCCGGAACCATGTGTGAATTTTCGATATGCATCTGTACCATCCGCCGACGAAGACATAATAGTGTTGGCAAAATTGTCGTACTCGTCGATGAATATGTACAGCTTTACGTTATGCTTGCCAAGATGGCTAAACACTATTGCCAACTTGTCGCCTAATACCTCTCGCGATTGCACTCGTTCAAGCAGTTGCTCTGTAAAAAACTCATGATATTTCTCGATGAATGCGTGCACCGCTACTTCACCACAGAAATTAAAGTGCTCTTCCACGTTGTTGGGATTGGAGCTAACGGATGAAAAGTCTAAACGTAACACTAGGTAGCTATTGCGCTCGCTGGTTGGGTTCTGACCAATCCAGGTGTCGCTAAAGAGGCCTTCAAACTGGTCTTTGGTGGCGATGTCGTAATAATTTGCTAGGATGCTAAGCCATAGGGATTTACCCATACGACGAGGTCGAATCAAAAATAGGTAGCGGGTCTTCTCTAGCTCAGGGATGAAGTGGGTTTTGTCTACAAAGTAGTCGTTTCTTTGTTTTATCGAGGCGAAGTCGGACACGCCATAGGGGATGTTTTTAATCTTTGTTGGCGTATTGCCGTTTTGATCTGCCTTGGAGGTCATGTTTTGCCCAGTAACTGTCTATTTTGGTGTTATTCTAAGCTATATTTTACTTTACCACCATATATATGTACGGAGGAAATTGGTGCCTTACTGGGAGTGAGAGGGCATTGAAGGGAATGGACTTGACTCTGACCCTCTTGATTTCGTACCCCCCATGAAAAACGGTATGAGCTTATATCGCCGCAGTACTTGCCACTATGCATTCTTGAAAGAAAAAGACAGTTTGGTGCTGATGAAAACGCTTAAAAGCCATTAAGCAAAGGGGATCAATGTCGGTCATTTCCTTTGAGACTGCCCAAGGCTTTAACGGCCCCTATGTAGGGATGTATGCCTCAAGCAATGGTCAATCAGGCACTACCAAAGCTACATTTAAATGGTTTGAATATAAAGAAAACCCTTGATAAGCTGTGCTATACTTTACCTATGACTTTTCGTCATAGGTATTTCAATAGTATATTTCAATAGCGTATTTTACTAGGGGAATCAATCCTTGATTCGTCGAAGGTTAAGCAGTAGGCGTCTACCCCATCGCTGTAGTGTCTATTTTATTATCATGCTTTGGTACTTATTGATAGGGTACCCAGCGCATGCGACCTATCGTTTTAAAGCTATAGAACATCCTGGTCTGAACTCCATTGGTTATACCTATGACATAAAACAAGATCCTCAGGGCTTTATGTGGTTCGCTGGCGATAAAGGACTAGCACGCTTTGATGGCACCACCGTTAAAGTCTATACCCACGATGAAAACGACTCTACCAGCCTCGCCCACAACGCCATTAATCAATTGTTCATTGGTCAACAGGGGCGGTTATGGGTAGCTACAAGAGGGGGCGTCAATTACTTTAACCCCGAGACCAACAGTTTCACACTGTTTACCCCCAGTGCAAGCAGAGTCATCCTCCAAGGCAAGGCTGGCGATCTATGGATAGGCTTTATGAGCGAGGGGCTTAAACACTTTAGTGCCGATGGCGAGCTTATTGAAGCATTTGCTCACACAAGCACCCCCGACGGTCTCTCTGGCAGCAGCATATGGTCCATCCACCAACAAAATGATGGGACACTTTGGATAGGCACTGATGGCGGTTTAAACCGCTACCGCCCAAGCACAAAATCCTTTCAACGTTACTCGCCAGACACCCAGCCCCCAAGCTTTAGTCACAATTTTGTAAGGGACATATTTACCGATCGTCATGGCACGCTGTGGGTTGGCAGCAATCGCGGGTTAAATCGTTACGATAAGGCGGATGATACCTTTATTCCGTACGAGAATAACCCTGATGACCCAACAAGCTTGTCGCACGACCTGATTCGTGGCATCACAGAAGATCATAACGGGCAAATGTGGGTAGGCACTGACGGCGGTGGGGTGTATATCTACCATCCAGAACAGGATAGTTTTAGTCATTATAGTAATAACAAACATTTGACGGGATCTTTAATCAGTAACAAAGTGGTGCAAATCTATAAAGACAAAGATGATAACCTCTGGTTTGGTCACTCCCCTATTGGCATATCGATGCTGGATCGCTTCGCCTCCTCCTTCCAAACCATCACACCGCAGGATGACAAGAAGGGCCTTAGCCACCCGGCGATTTTAACCATTGAAAAAAGTCAGCAGGGTGGGCTTTGGGTGGGAACCGAGCAAGGGCTTAATTATGTTGACTTAGCTTCGGGAAGTATCGATCAGTATCTTCACGATCCAAAAGACCTAGGCACACTATCCCCCAGCCCCATCCTTTCGGTGTTTGAAGACTCTAAAGGGGTTTTATGGGCCGGTACCTGGATGGGAGGACTCACCCGTTTTGATAAAAAACATCAACGCTTTGAACGGATAAAAAACAGTATCACCGACCCAAATGGTCTTATGGGGGAAGAAGTCTGGGGGATCACGGAAGATAGTCAAGGTAGATTATGGGTCGGGACAGAAGCAGCGTTAAGCCAATATCACACTGAATCAAATCGCTTTGTCGCTCATTTTTATAATCAATACACAAACCGGTGGCCAAAAGGGGCGAAGTTGTTCCAGGGAGGCATTCGCAAACTTTACCTGAGCCACTCGGGCCAATTATGGCTTGGAACAGATGCTGGCTTATGGTCATTTGATACCGATACGCACGCGGTAAAGGCCTATCATTCAACCGAGCAGTCACCCGGGCTGTTCAAGTCGACGGGTATCAGAGATATCGTAGAAGACCCTCAGGGCCAAATTTGGTGTGCCACTTTAAACGCAGGCATTATTATACTGAATAAAAAAAGAAACCGTGCCATCCGCTATACCACACAAGATGGGTTGGCCGACAACGCGACCGCAAGTATTCAAATCGACGGGCAAGGGCATGCCTGGATTGGCACGGCCAAGGGCCTATCCAAGTTTAATCCCCAAACACAGACCTTCCGCACTTATACCCAAAGGCACGGTATTGCCGGGAACTTTTTTAGCCGGGCTGCCAGGCACACACTGTCATCAGGCCGTATGGTATTTGGTAGTAGTGAAGGATTAACATTTTTTAATCCAGAAAATATTCATGATCATATGGAGCGCCCTTCAATTAAGATGATAGATTTTAAAATTCTTAATCAGAAGGTTGAGATTAATCAGGCAGACTCCCCCCTTACAAGTACCATTTTAACCACCCGTGCCCTTGAGTTAAATCACCAACACGCCGTATTTTCCTTTGAATATGTTGCAATCGACTTCCAATTTCCGAAACAAGTACAGTATGCCTATCGACTGCTGGGCTTTGATCAAAAGTGGCAATATGTCGGCAACCGTCGTTTGGCCACCTATACCAATATATCCCCCGGCGAGTACATTTTTCAGGTGAAAGCCGCTAATGAAAAAGGCCAGTGGAATGAACAAGGGCTTAGTATTGACATTCGAATCTTTCCTCCCTGGTGGCTATCATGGTGGGCCAAGGCAATATACCTTGTCTTATTTGCCAGCGTGATTGGCCTTGTTATGTATACTTATCTACAAAGAAAACGGGTCGAAGATGAGTATCGGGTTAGCGAAAAACTAAGGGATCTGGATAAAATGAAAGATACCTTTCTAGCCAACACCTCCCATGAATTACGAACACCGTTAAACGGTATTATTGGCTTGTCTGATGCGACGATTTCCCAGTGGCACGGGACCTTGCCCGAACAGGTCAACAATAATCTAAAACTTATTGTCAATAGCAGCAAACGCTTGGCCTATTTGATTGACGATATATTGGATTTTTCCAAACTCAAGGAACATACCCTTCGACTCAATCGACATCCTGTCGATTTGTATACCCTTGTCAATAGCATTATTCAACTCACTCAACCGCTAGTGGGGCCAAAACCCCTAACGTTAATTAATCAGATCGATAAATACCTGGCTTCGGTACTGGCCGATGAACACCGATTGCAACAAATCTTATACAACTTAGTGGGCAATGCGATCAAGTTTACTCATGAAGGATCGGTGACGATTTCTGCCAAATTAGAGGGGGATTTACTTTGGCTGGAGATCACCGATACAGGCATTGGGATTGCCGATGATAAAATCGCTAAGGTGTTTGATGCCTTTGAGCAGGTCGATGACACCGCCACCCGACATGTCACAGGGACAGGTTTAGGCCTGGCGGTGACGAAACAATTAGTAGAATTACACGGGGGCATGGTGGAGCTACAATCTACCGTGAATGTGGGCACCACCGTACGCTTCTCCTTAACCCCCTCCGATCATACTGTCAATGAGACCGCCCTTCCCAGCCAGGACAAGCTTCCCGCTCGTGACTCAAACGAAGCGTTCGTTACGCCTCGAGTACCAAAAACAGACAATCACTCTGACAAGCCCCATCATATATTGGTAGTCGATGACGAGCCGATTAACCGAGAGGTTCTGTTTAGCCTTCTCGCCTTGGAAAGCTATCAGGTGTCGCAATGCGCTAGTGGCCAGCAAGCCATAGAGACCCTAAACCAGCCCAATCACACCATCGATCTGGTCTTACTGGATGTCATGATGCCTGGCATAAGCGGATACCAGGTCTGTAAAACTCTCCGAAAAACGCACTCCATCAACCAGCTGCCCATTTTATTTTTAACCGCCAAAACACAGGTAAGGGATTTGGAAGAGGCGTATGCTGTCGGTGGCAATGACTTTTTAAGTAAACCCATTATTAAAGAAGACCTGTTTGCTCGCCTTAAAACGCATTTGCGGCTATTGAATGTCAATCGGCAGATAGAAAACAAAGTCAAACAACGTACACAAGCGCTGGAACAACGCAATGTCCAGCTCACACAAGCCCATGAGGAACTGACCGAGACATACAAAAGGCTGAAGCAATCCCACACCCCAGCAAACTCAAGGGTGAATCAAGTAAACAAAATCTAACAACTTAGCTTAAGAGCCAAAGGTTGTTCGTTAACTAGTTCCCATCCAGAAATGGCATATTTTTTATTTATTTACGAAAAATGACCAAATCGCTTAATTCATTACTTGTGAATACTTTGAGGGGGTGATCGATTTTGGGGTCTTGGCTGGGGTTAGTAGCACCATTTTTGGGAAAGCATCGTCCCAATAAGTGTATAAGTATGGCTCGATACTGGGCAAAGGTCTATTGGCCGTGTTGGTTTGGCACAATGCTAGTGTAAAATCATGATAAAAATCAATGGCTTATGTATTTTTGGGGAGTTGGCGTAATAATTGTATGTTAATAAGGGACTAATATTATAACGCGCTTAATCTGGCCGATTGAGTAAGACCATTAGAGGGATTTGAAAGGAGATCTCTTATGAAGAATGTACTGACCTTAGCCGTATTTACCTGGGTATTAACCATAGCCGGTGGTGCGTTTGCAGTAGAACAAACAGAGTCTAGTTCTGTGAAGCTGCAGGCTACAGTGATAGTGAAGGTAAAAACTCGTTTGGTAGAAGTGCCAGCAAGCCTTGCGAGGCATGCTCTTAGCAAAGCAGTCGATAATAAACGTGCGATTCAACGCAAGACTCATGAGCAAGATGCGATTGCAGCAGAGCAAGCAGAAGTCATTTACTTTTAAAACAGATCGCGCGCACAGGAAAGTCAATGTGTCGCGCTATAACCACAACTAAAGTCTCCCGCGTTATAGGTATAAACACTACCCGAGAATAATGCGTTTATTTTCTTGCTCATAACCCGATACGCTGTAACGAGCGTTATTTTCATTTAGGACTGGTCACGTTCGTTTGGCATTTAAATTGCCTTTTGACTATTGTCTTTCTGAAGTGGCGACTATTGATCAACCTTTGGTCGAAGTTGTGAAGGCTTGGTGTAACAAAGAGCGTCAATATCGCCCAAAAATGTCAACTACGTCACGCTGTAGGTTAGCTTGATTATTCGGTTTTTGTATAGAGGTGCCCAATCATGAGCAAATATAACCCAGAAACATTCAAACAGTTATATGAAATTGGTGGTGCTGAATTGGCGATGGATTATCTTGAAAAGCACAACAAGCCTATGCCAGGGCTCGATGACAGTGGCCAACAAGCCGATAGTAGTTTCCCTGTACGCATTGATTCGCTGGAGCACCACACCCCCAAAGCCTTTAGCGACCCGAGGGTTGCCGAGTTGGTGAAAAGGCAGCGACAACAGCGGGAACAAGTCCAAAACACACGTAAAGTGTCTAGTGATGTTGACCACGACATAGCGCTTTTACTGCAAGCGATGAGCAGTGTGGCCGAAGGCGGCCTTGAACAGGCCGAATTGCAGACAGAGTTGGGGTGTTTATACCGCCAATCGGGTGATGAGTTTGATGCCTTACAATGTTTTCTTCAGGCGCAGGCGATATTGTGTGACATTGGTACAGCACCTGAGCACAAAGCCTGCAACATTGTCGCCGACACCGACCAAGTGTTGGGGCTGGATCAGCAATATCACTTTCTTTATAACGAATTAGCCAAAGTTAGCCCCCATAGGGACTCGCAAGCGATGTTTGCGTCTTTAGATGAGTTAATACCCAATAACAATGAGCACTGATTATACTATACTGAAAAACTAAGGTTAAACGCAGAGTCTCATACCATGGTCATACTTGTAGCGGTGTATCGGTCACTTTACAAAGGGTTCACAAAACTAGGTCTTCTTCGGGGGGCTCTGTTAGCGGGGCTGTTGCTACTGGGGGGCTGTGCGAGCACGCCTACCCGACCCTTGTTAGAATATGCCTCCTTTTACGCCGAAACACATGGTGAGTTTACGGCACCCATTGACGTGGATGCCCCGGTGTTATATTCCTGGGTGAGTGAGGAGAACTATATCCAGGGGGGGATTCAAAAGATCTGGGATTTTCATAAGGTTCAAGCCGAGAGCGATGACGCCTTTAACTATATCGAGGTGACGCTACTTAACCACCTCGCAGGTAAAGGTTGGCAGTTGGAGGATATGGAAATTGTGACCATTCCCGGCCAGAATTCTCGATTCCGCACGGCGTATCGTTATTTGTTCTCTAGGGTAAAACAGTAAAATTAAACGCTAGATCGAGAGGGCGGGTATTTCGACACTATTTTAACCGCAGAGGATTTATTGACATAACGGAAAGAAAAGGGGGCCAAAGCCCCCTTGTGGTTAAAACACCCCAGCAGGAGGCCAGTTAGGATTATCGGTCTCATCCTCGCCCACTTTGGTGGGGGCCGCTTTAGCAATGGCGGCGGGAACATCGGTGGTGGGAATGCACACTTCGACTAAAAAGTTAGTGTCTTCTGTGGCACGAATCTCTTCCATAACACCCAGCAATTGTTCCAGGTTTTCTACCTTGCGGCCTTTGCCCCCAAAGGCATCCGTTAATTTATGGATTTTCCAGGAGGGCAAATCATTGTACGGGTACACTTTATCCTGTAAAGGATCGGGGTAGTCCACAGGGGGTTTACGGAAAGGATTAGGGTTAACCAGGTATTGCTCAATCCCATAAATGCCGTTAGCCAAGACAAACACCACGGTGTTTTGACCATCCGCATTTTGATCTGCCACGGCCTGACAGGTTTCATGAAAAGCCCCGTCGCCGACGACCACAATGGCTCGTTTATCCGGGCAAGCGCAGGCTACACCAGTGCCTGCACCCACCGAGTAGCCAATGGCCAACCAGGCGGCCTGGGCAATAAAGCCATTTTGTGCGGGAATATGCACCCCCTGTGCGCCAATTAAAGGAAAACCGGCGTCTACAATCATCACGTCATCTTCTCTTATCCACTGGCTCATCACATGGAAAAAGCTATCGTAGCCCAAAGTGTTGCAGGCTTGGGTTGATCGCACCATCTCGGTGGGGAGGGGTAAGCTGTGTAAACAAGGCTGTTGTTTACCGGCCAAGTCTGCAAAGGCCTGGTTTAGTTGGTTAATGTAATCGCCCAACTGCACAGAAGGGAAATACTCGGCCCCAACAAATACGCCGTTATTGGCGGCCAGAACGGTGTTAGAGCTACGAATGTCCTGGCTATCGGTATCTTTACTGGTCGTCCAGGCACCAAGGCCGACTAAGACGCCGTCTTCGCCTACTAAGGTGGTGACTTCATCTTTGCTCAGGGTCACGCATCCTTCAAACCACTCGTGGTTCTCCGAGATAACGGACTTACTCATCGCGGTGGTGACAAACTTAAGGTTGTCATGATCGATCACATGGTTGCTGTTAATGGTATTTAACAGAGTCAAAAACTCTTCCTGCAAGCCATAGCGCTGTAACTCCACCCCGGCCCAGAAAATGCTCTTTGGCTTGCTAACCATCAATTCTACCGTGGCTTGAGCGGCAGCTTGGGCCTCGCTCACAGTGATCATGGCATCGGCACCCGAGGTTAAACGCCCCTGGGGAGCCCTACACGGAGCGCGCCAAACATCTTCGGTGACCTCCAAATAGACCGGGCGTTTTTGGGTTAACAAAGCCGTTAAAGCCGCATCTATCTGAAAAGTGGCCTGTGCGGCATTGGTAATACGCTCGGCAGCCGCTGTAATGGGGCGGAACATATGAATGTCCACCATTTGGTACCCGGTGGTGTGGGAATACAACAAACCGGCATTTTTTTCGATGGCATCTTCTTTATTGGTGGGCGCCCCGTTAATTAATACCACCGGCACCTGCTCTACATGTGAGCCAGCTATGGTGTTAAGTAAGCTAAAAGCGCCAACACTATAAGTGACGTACAAGGCGCTAATGCCTTTTAGTCGGGCATAGGCGTCGGCGGCATAGCCGGCGCATATTTCGTTGGCATTGCCCGATATTTTAATGGGGCTATTGTCGTCGGACAAAATAGTGTCCAAAAACGCCGCAGTGTAGTTGCCTGCGACACCAAACATTTGTTCTAAACCGATTTCTTCTAATCTTGTTTTTAAATAGTCAGAAACAGTAATGGTTTGTTCCATTAGAATTTTCTCGTTTTAAAAGTGAATAGGAATGATTAAACTTTGTCCAAGTAAGACAAGCTCACACCAATACAGCTACAAGGGTCGCTCTTAATGGCCGAACCTAAAGCGCCTTTGGTCGGGGTGTAGTTCGGGTCGATATACTCGCGGATCAGTTTAGTGCTGTTTTCCTGGTAGGCTAAAGTGACGGCTATGGAAGGGGCGATACCGGTACGCTCTTCATACACCTTACTAAAGGGGGCTAGGCCAAAGCCTTTTTCCATCACCAAATCGGTGGAACGCAATGCGCCTTCGACCCACCCTTGATAGTCCGAGAAGGCTTCGCCACAGGTAAACAAGTTGGGTAGGGGTTCGGTCAGGTCTGCCATCACTTGGCGGTCATCGGCACCAATAGCCCATTGGTGTACGCCATAACCAAATTGTTGGCTGGGCTTAAGGTCGAATTCGACGCTGCCTTCCCATATTCGGGCGCTGGTCATGGCCGGTTCGGGCACATAATGCGTGTTGAAAATCTTTTTAAAGAAATGGGTGGCTTCACGTACGACGGCTTGTGAGGCAGGGAAGACCGATTGTGGCTCCATGCTGCTGTATTCTTCCTGCATGGGCGAGTCAAATAATGCCCCATTGCTTTGTAAGCCGCTCCAGAAGTTGATATTCAAATAGTCGCAATAAATGGTTAATGCTGCCGCTTTTTTGTATTTGCTCTCACTAATCTTATCGAGTTTCAGTTGAATATCTTTGGGAGGATTTTCGACATTTTCTTGATATTCCAAACCGGCCACCACCTCGTCGCTAATGGAGTAGAAGGGGTACACGGAACCGGTGGGCAAGTCGGCAAAGTTGGGGCCGAATTCCACAGCAGGTTGACCAGAAATACCGTTGCCCCACCAGGCGGTGTCGTAGTACAGGTTGATTTTGAGTAAGGATTGGTTAGTGGTTGTTTGCAAAGTATCCCAGAGTTTATGTGACTGCTCTGGGGGGAGTTTATTAAAGGCGTTGGATTTGACGAACAGTTTTTCCAGGGCCAAACGGGGTAGCCCCAGAATAACCTTGTCAGCGGTAATGGTGTTACTGGTTACATTGCCTTGTTCGTCGGTATGGTCGTAGCTTAAAGTGTAGTGGTTATCGCCGTCTTTTTTGTCGATGCCTTCCACCGAGGTTTGTAAGTAGATACGCTCTTTGCCCACTTTTTCTACGAGGGTATTAGGCAGGGTGCTAAAGCCTTCTTTAAAGGTGCGGAATTTCGCGTCGGCAGGGAAGTCTTCTAATAACTGGTAAGCCACACCGGCATTCATTTTAGATAAGAAGGTGCCATTAAACCCTAATAAACGATACAGTAAGGTAATGCACTCATTCGAGTAACCCATTTCGCTAAATAAGTTTTGCAACGACCATTCGTTTAATGGCACACCGTTCCATTGACAATCCAGGCGGAAGTCTTGCCAGAATTTAGGGTCACGGTTTTCTGGGCGATCGGTAAATTGTGGGTTGGCTTGTAAAATTCGATTAAATACAGTGTTAATAATATCTTTGGGGTTTATGCCGCGTTCAGCAGGGGCTAGGTCATACAACTCATCCCAAACGGCATAGTTGTCGTCGGCGGATTGGTTGACGTCAAAACCATGACCACGAAAGTATAAGCGGTTATTGCCGCCACTGTTCATAGGGAAGGGAACGATTTGATCTGTTAGGCCAAGGGTTAAAAACAATGCCATTAAGTCGTCCATACCTTCAAACAGAAAACGCATGCCGCCTTCTTCTTCTTTTACAACGTCTCCGTCGCCAAATTCGATTAAGTCGGAGTCCAGACGTCCGCCGGTACGAGTAGAGCGCTCTAAAATAACAATGTCTTGATGGTCTTCGGTCTCATTTAGTAAGCGCCAAGTGCTGTACAAACCGGACATCCCGGCGCCGATAACGACCACTTTGGCGTGATTCGGCACGGCTTTGGTGTTGTTTAATTCTTTTTGGGTAAAATGAGGCATGTTTGATCTCTTTCTGTATGACAAAATAGTTGTGGCAAGAGTGTGACCAAGTCGACTGGATACAGCGGTAGTGAAAAAACCCTTGGTCGATGTTAGTTAGTAGCTAATAGTTAGTAGCTAGGTGTAATAAAGGGGGTATTAAATCCAGCACGACTCTTCTAAGGTAGATTACTTTTGGGTATATCGCAAAGGGGTTTTTGAGCGGAGAAAGCATTAAAAGATTTTTTGTTTTAGGGCTGCTGTTTGAGTGCCAATAGTTTGTTTTATATGACAATAACGAATGTATGGGTATGAGGTATTTTTTATGCGAATAAGCTATTAAAGTGACTTTTTGGCACAACATCCCTACAGGGCTTAAACAAAACCGCAACAAAACCCCAACAAAACCAAAACAAACAAAAAGCGACCTAATACATTAGAGTGTTAAGTATCCAAATGGCTAGGCACTCAAGCAACATTTCCCCAACATTAAGCCAACACAATTAACATTCCATAGCGTTAGGATGAACCTAGACATGAGGCATTCAAGGTTGTTCGCAATGTTGACTAGCCCCATTCGCTAAATATTATTCAACCCAACAGCGTTAGGAAACTCGACCCATGAAACTCTACACTAAAAAGAGCCTTTTAGCCGCCGCGATAGTCGCCAGCCTCACTGCATGTGGTGGGGGAGATTCGTCCACCAGTACACCATCAGTGCCCGAAATTGACTCTACAGCCACGCAGACTCCGACCCAAGCCACTTCAACTCAGATTGCTTCAACGCAGACTGCCTCACCCCAGGCAGCTACCCAAGGTAAAGGCCAAAGTACGGGTACGGTGACAGGTAAAACCGATAACACCGTAACGGTTAACGGCGTTGAGTTCGATATGAATCAGGCGGACATTAACGTGAACGGGCAAGCCGGTTCCCAAAGTGATTTAAGACTCGGGCAGGTGGTGACGGTTGAAGCAGACTTTAACAGCGATGGCACCGCTACGGCATCCAGTGTCAGCTATGACGACAGTGTCGAAGGCCCCATTGATAGCATCGATGCTGCCAACCGTAGCTTGGTGGTGTTGGGGCAACAGGTGCTTATCAATAATGACACCTTATTCGAGAGCGTAGCCCTAGCGGATTTAAGTGTTGGCCAAGTGATAGAGGTGAGTGGTATTGCTAATGCGCAAGGGGAAATCGAAGCCACTTTTATTAGTTTGTCTGGTGAAGAGGTCGACGAGTTTAATGTCGCTGGCGCCGTTAGCGCACTGGATACTACGGCTCAGACCTTCAGTATTAATGAGCTAACCGTCGACTACAGCCAAGTAGAAGATTTGGCCGAAGTGGAGGCACTGCTGGCAGATGGATTACGAGTGGATCTAGAAGGGTCACTTACGCAATCCGAGCAGGGCGATACTTTATTGCTAGCCACAGAAATTGAAGCCGAAGAAGCCTTTGATGCTGAAGACGGTAATCTTATTGAGTTCGAGAGCTTTGTGACTAGTGCTCTGGAAAACAACCAGTTTAGCATTGGTGGTATCGATGTTTTGATTGATGATGATACCGAATTCGATTTCGGGGATGCTTCCTTACTAGTAGAGGATGCCTTTATCGAGGTAGAAGGAGTGGTGAATGATGATGGCACCATTACCGCTAAAGCCCTATTTGTTGAATCCGAAGAAGAGGTGGAAATTGCGGCGGTAATAGAAGCGATTGACACAGAAAATAATACTATTACCGTACTTGGTGCAACTTTTAGTCTAAATGACAATACCTTGATCTTGGATGAGCCCGAGTGGGGTTTTGGAGATGATGAGTTTGATGAGGATGAGGGGGACGATGAAAGAGAAGAAGACGAAGAAGAATTCACCGATGAGGACGAAGAGGAGTTTTCCGACGATGACGAAGACGAATTCGCCGACGATGATGAAGAATTTGCAGGTGAAGACGAAGCAGAGTTCACCGATGAGGACGCATTTGATGATGAAGACTTTGATGACTTTGACGAAGGTGAATTCTCTATAGCGTTAAGTGATTTAAACGTGGGTGATTTTGTTGAAGTGGTGGCTTATCCTACGGGCGACGGCGAAAAATTAATCGTGACACTTTTAGCCCGTTTAGCCGAACAAACCTCCGAAGAAGTGTTTGTTAGCACGGCGGTAGAGGCTATTGATGTGGACAACAGCATGATTGAAGTCTTGGGGCAAAGTATTGATTTATCTACCGGTTCGATTTCAATTTTTCTGGAGGTGGATGACGAGGGCGAAAGCGAATTATCCGTGGAGGAATTCTTAAATCTACTTTCCGTGGGGGATGAAATTTGCTTGACGGGTACTAATGACGGAAGCCTTGTTTGGGAAAGCATTGAGCTGTATAGCGAGGACGAGGACGAAGATGAGGAAGACGATGACGATGAGGACGAAGACGAAGATGAAGACGAGGATGAAGATGAAGACGAGGATGAAGATGAAGAATAACTCACTTTAACTCTCCCACTCCAAGCTCCACCGTCGTACCACGACGTGGGGCTTTACCTGTGTTTATAACGATGATTCCTTATCGGTTAGCGACCTTATGCCGCTTTTTAATAACTGGCACCGTAATTGCTTTGTAATAATTAGAAGGATTAAGCATAAGGCTCCCACCACCTTGAGGCATACAAGGAGGGCCTTAGGCTTTATAAAGCAAAACAATAACAAATGGGAAGCCGATAATGAGCGTACACAAAGAGAATAAAGCCGTTACTTTGGATGTAGACAGTGCCCTTGTAAGTACCGTCGAAGATATCGCAGATGCGATGAACACTACGCTTGCCAGCTATGGCTACCCCATGAGGAGCCTTCGTGAGTATAGGCAATGGGTCGGGCTAGGTACCCGCAATGTTGTGGCCAAGGCCGTGCCTAAAGGCCCCCAGTATAACGACCTGCACAGCGACTTTATGGCCGTATACCTGCGTAAACTAAACCGGTATGCCCACGTATAAGCGCTAATAGGGCTTATAGCTGTGTTTATAGAATGTTTATAAGCGCCTATAGGCTCAATGCAAAGCCCTTTATTGGTGCGACATGATGTCTATAATAGAGTGTTGACTTACACGCCACGGCTGTAACTGACAAATTCCGTCCATTGTTTTCCTCTTTATCCGTTTGGCCAGCTTGGCATCTTCTTTGCTTTAGTATGTCCAGTAGTTAGCATCCAGTAGTTAGCATCTAGTTTAAATAGTGTAATAACACTTCGAACAGTGGAGGATATACCATGGATAATACTCAAAGCGGCCCCGCATTTACTACGGAATTTAACGTACAAGAGCGCATGCTCTATAAGGCGCGTCTAGCGAGCGATCAACATGCGTTATCCACAGAGAAGCTAAGTGTCCCCCCCGAGGTAAAGTGCGATACATCCAAAGGAAAACCCGATAACGTGTATCACAAATGTTTTATCGCCGATACCACCCAAAAAGCGATTATGAGCGGCGTAACACAAGTGGTTAATTTAGGTGGCAGTTGTGATGACACCATCAAGCGTTTGTGTGAAAAACATCGAAGAGTAACGTTCATTGAGGTTGCGCATCCACTGGTACGTACTTATAAAAAAAGTCGCGTGTTTAAGAAACAACCCGACATCAACGTTTTGGAAACATCGTTTAACAAAACGCTCCAGGCGTGTTCAAAGTTCTCCCCAGAAAAAACCACACTGTTTATTTTTGAAGGGGTATTGATGCATCTGGAGTTGCCTGCGGTGATTACCTTATTTAAATCTCTGCGAGCTTTTTCGGGGGCGGGCACGAAATTTGTTTTTGGTGGAGTAAAGCCCGAAAATAAATCAAGTTGTTCGACAAATGGTTTGTTGAAAATAGGGGGTTTGCTTAAGTGCTTTTCAACATTTAAAAAACACCCTGCTCTTTGGACATTGTCTAAAGAGCATTTGGCGGGTTTTTTAGAGTGTCATAACTTTGAATTAAATGAGGTGGCTGATACCGAGGTATTGAAAAGCCGATATACCTCTTCGAAACTATTTGCGACACCCAATAAAAAAGAATACATGGTTGTTGCTGAAGTGCAAGCCGATAACGGGTAATACAAGGGCAAAGCTAATGGTTTAAATCAAGGGTATGTTAGCAGACCATCTTCGACGGGTTAAACCACCTCCCTCTGGTTTTGAATGTAAATAATGACATCCCTTACGGTATGAAGGTTAAGAGAGGCCTCATCGGGTAACCTTATCGCCAGCCGTTGTTCTATGCCCTTGATAATCGCTCTCATGTCCAGGTCATCGACGTCTAAATCCTCCACAAACGTTTGTTCTTCTAAAATTTCACTAGGGTTGATACTTAGTCTTTTTCCAATGATATGTTTAACCGTATTTGAAATCATTTTACATCTCTTTAATGGATATTATTTTTAGTTAAGCAGCTTATTTTAATAATGGATAGGTTGTTTTTGTGATGTGAGTCATGTTTTGTTTGGGGGGATTTAGCGAGTAACGCAATATGCGTTAGAAGACGAAATGGGATAGACGCCATTCTTAATATGAAAGGCATGTTTCGATTAGCTATATCGATATTATCGGTTTTTCCGAAAAATGGTTGTTGTGTGAGCGGAGACGTAGAGGAATGATTGCTTGGCGTGAAAAATTCTTTTGTGGCGTAACAATCATCTTTGTCATCTGTTGTTCCGAACGGTGCAAAAGTGGAATTTAAATCAAGTATTCATCGACGATAGTTCTGGTATTGACAGAAAAGCGGTGAGCAAGGTCAACGCGGTGTTAAATGTTTTGTATGAAAAGCAACCTGCTTTGTCATGGGTTCTGATGGTGGCGTTGTTGTAAAGCAATAGATAATTTGTTAAATATAGAGTGAGTCGACTCACTCTATTTGGGGCTGGGGCAATGGGAGACGCATATTTCATTGGTATGACGCCATAATCATCCTTGTTGCGGCGCCCAAAAGTGCTATTTTCAATATTTACTATTGATGGTAACAAAAATATTTTGAACTTTTCATGAAAAGGAGGTTAAGATGATGTTCGTTTCAGAAGATGATATTCAGTTTACAGAGTTAATCAACGGATGTTTGTATGCGCGAGTTACCCCCTTTTCGACTAAAAGCCCTTGCCCTTGCTACCGCGGTTGTTTGTGGTGGCGTTTCCTTTAACACGTTTGCCCAAACGAACAGCTTTGCGTTAGAAGAGGTGATTGTCACCTCGCAAAAACGCCAGCAAAGCTTGCAAGACGTCCCGATTTCAGTCGCGGTGGTTCAGGGCCAAAAGCTGGAAGAGGCCGGGGTCGAGAACCTAGAAGATCTTACCGTGTTGTTACCCAACATCCACTTTACCGAAACCGGTATCAGTACGCAGGTACGTGTACGTGGCATTGGCTCGGGTAACAGCCAGGGTTTTGAACAATCGGTAGGCACCTATGTCGACGGTATTTATTATGGACGTGCGCAATTGTTTCGTGCACCTTTGTTTGATTTAGAGCGTGCCGAAGTACTGCGTGGCCCACAAGGCACATTGTTAGGTAAAAACAGCATTGCCGGTGGTTTAAACCTTACCACGGCCAAGCCTACCGACGAGTTTGAAGCCCACCTTAAAGCCTCCTATGAGCCAGATTTTAACCAAACCGAATATACGGGTGTGATTTCAGGCCCGCTTAGCGATACCTTCCGAGCACGTTTAGCGATAAGGCAGTATGAAGAGGATGGGTATTTTTACAACTCATTCAAAGACCAAGATGAAGCGCAAACCGACGAAAGCACCGTGCGTTTGAGTTTGGAGTGGGAAGCTAACAGAAACTTAAAATTCTCTTTAAAAGCCGAACGCAATGAGTTTGAAACCTTGGGGCGCCCCATTGAGGTTACACGTGATGTTGGTTTAGTCGCCGATACGAACCCTAATGATAACGTTGCTCTTGTCGAATCCGACACGGCCCCAACCTACGTGGAAACACTGGCATTGTTCCGGCAGCCGGCTCTAGAGGCCGAACAAGACTTTGTTCGCCAAACAGACGCCGATGAGTTCAGCGATAACACCATCGATAATATCACGTTGACGGCCGATTATAGCTTAGGGGATCACACCTTAACGTTTGTGACCGGCAGGGTCGAGTATGACTACGATGAAACGTGTGATTGTGATTTTACCGCTTCAGACATTATCGATTTAGATCTAAAAGAAAGTTATGAGCAGTTTAGCCAGGAAATTCGCATCACTTCCCCTCTTGGAGGGCAAATTGAATGGTTAGCGGGTTTGTATTATCAGGATTATGACCAAGACTTCTCCGACCGCTTAGAAGTGTCTCCGACTAATTTACTGGTGGCACGCAGTGCACGCTTGGCAGACACGGGCTTACTACGAGACTTCTCGCAAGAATCTAAAAGCTGGGCAATTTTTGGCCAAGCTACTTGGAATGTCACGGATAATTTGCATCTAACTCTCGGTGCACGTTATACCGAGGAAGAGAAGTCAGCGACTAAGTCGATCAATATTTTTCAACCTTCCTCCGGAGATATTCTTAACGATCCCATACTCGGGTTTATCTACCTGGACGGTTTCGGGGTAGAGACGGAGCAAGCGCTGGTTGATATCACCACTGTCCCCCCTTCGCCCCTTAATAATACGGGTCACGATGTGGAGGGCAGTCGAGATGAGTCCGCGTTCATTCCATCGTTTACAATAGCTTATGATCTTACCGATGAAGTCTTGTTATACAGCAGTGTTACAAAGGGCTTTAAAGCGGGTGGCTTTGACCCTCGTTCTAACCAATTAGGCGCCTTTGCGTCGGCCGGTGGTGCTACAGAGACAAATCCGACACAGAACTTCGAGTTTGAAGACGAAGAAGCTTTGGCTTATGAAATTGGGTTTAAGTCTTCTTTTAGTGGCGGTCGAGGTGAGCTGAACGGTGCTTTTTACCGCACGGACTACGAAAACCTGCAAACCAGTCAATTTGATGGCGATATTGGGTTTAATGTGGGCAATACTGGTGAAGTACGGGTACAAGGCTTAGAACTGGATGGTCGTTGGCGAATACTAGAAAATCTTAGTGCCACTTATGGCTTGTCTTATCTAGACTTTGAGTTCCTTGATTTTAGAAATGGAGACTGTAACGTACTGCAAGCGCCAGACGGAGTGGATCTTACGGGTAATGGTGAGCTGGACTCTTGTGATTACACCGGGCAACGAGGGGTGTATACGCCAGAATTGACCTTTAATGGTGGTTTAACGCATGAATGGTCATTGGGTGGCTCTTTACGTTTAAGTAGCGCGTTGGACGTACAATATGTGGATGACCAGCAAACGCATAATAATTTAGACCCTTCCGGTGAAATTGATGCTTACACTAGCGTTGGGGCTAGATTAGCGCTTGGGACGGATCGTTGGGGTATTGCTTTGGTAGGTAAAAACTTGCTAGATGAAGCGATTACCACCTTCAGCTCTAATGCGCCTTTAGCAAGCTCGATAAGCGCGATACCCGACAACGATATTGGTGCGAATACACAATATAGCTTTTTAAGACGAGGTCGTACCGTGGTACTGGAAGGCAGTATTTACTTTTAAGCCGCTTAATTTAGTCTAAATGAGTAGATGGACATGTTGGGAAGTTACTCTGACATGTCCATCTTTTTTGTAAGAACCTGATATTCACCATTACTTCCGGATAAACATAAGGTCTCTTACACGCCAACCACTTAACTTAAACCCAGTGACTTTCTGCTGGTTATCCCGAACAAAATGAACCTGTCGAAACCACCAAGAGTTACCCGACAGTGCATCTTTAATCGTTGGGGTTAAGGCAATATCATTATGCCTTCTATGTTGGGCCACGAGTTGACCTTCCTGTAGCGCAAGGGTATAAGACGTTCCCAGCTCCTCACTGTAATATTCCCCGGTGAATGTATCCATTTGTGTTACGTCAAACGGGAGCACTTTAACTCGCTTAGCGACGGTATCGCGACCGGATTGATGTAAAGTGAGTTGCGAAGCTTCACCGTTTTCAACGTTTTGAAACGATATCTGGGCATCCATCACCTTGGCGAAAAACTTGGTGGGCGATTCGGGAAAGACTTCAATCTCGTCCTGACCTGTAGCCTGGGTGATTAAACGCTTACCCTCTTTACTTATGGTGAGTATAAAGCCAGGAAAGAGTTCATATTGCCCTACGTAGGCGTTATATGTTTGGGGGTCGACTTTAACTACCTTTTGGTCGCTTGTGTCGGGTTCACCTTTGGGTGTTTCTTGTACGGGGGCTTCCTTTTCGAGGGGGGCGAACTTATCTGCAAGATAAATATCTGCAACGTCCATGGCGCTTTGAAAGGGGTTAAGACTCCCTAGATTACTAAGCAGTACCACCGAAAAATTATGTTCTGGGAATCGCACGGCAAAGCTACGAAAACCCGCGTCGCCCCCACTGTGGGCTACCGTTTTTAATCCCTTGTATTCATTAAGCACCAAACCAAAAGCGTAACGTTGCGGGGTACCATTATTAAGCACACCGGTTTGGTGCATTTGCTCGATAACGGCTTTGCCGCCAATGCTACCTGTAGTCAAGTTATGTTGCCATTTGGCTAAATCTTCTGCGGTGGTAAACAAACTGGTGGCCCCCACATTGGCATAGCTGAGCACGCTTTTTTGAAAGGCGCTGCCGTTGCCAGGAACATAAGAATAAGCGCGGTTCTTCACAATCATTTCATGGTCGTCATGAAAGTGAGTATGCTGCATCGCTAACGGTTCAAACATATAGGTGTGAGTGAATTCACGAAAAGACATCTTAGAGACTTTTTCGACAATGTCGGCCATAAGGGTGTATCCGGTATTGCTGTAAAGCTCTTCGTCGCCGGGTTTAAAGTTTAAGGCTTTTTGGTGGCGCACTAATTTTAATACGTGCTCTTTAGTAATCACATCATCCAAGCGCCAGCCAGCGATTGCCAGTAATTCCCATTGGTCGCGTAAACCACTGGTATGATGGATTAGGTGGCGAATGGTGATTTTATGGCCAAAATCTGGCACGTAAAGTAGGTGTTGACGAATGTCATCATCCAACGACAGCTTGCCTTGGTCTGCCAGCATAGCCAAGGCAAATGCCGTGAACTGTTTAGAGACGGAAGCCACGTGAAAAACGGTTTTGGGGGTGATAGGAATATCATACTCTAGGTTAGCCGCCCCATACCCGTTTTTATAAATAATGGCACCGTCTTGTATGACGGCTATGGCCGCTCCTGGGGTGTTGGGTTTAATACTTCGGCTAAAAAGCATATCCACAATGTCGCTTTTAGCGGGCAGGGTTATTGTGGTATCGCCGCCGTGCTCGACCAGCCACTGGGTGGCCTCTTTTTGTTTGCGAATACTGGCACAATGCCAAGCCGTAATCCCTTGTGGCGTGATCGTATTCACGTTCACACCGTTAGTTAACAAGAGTTCCATAGTCTCTAAATCGCCATAACAGCCGGCATAAACAAAGTGTTTCGCTTTTTGTTCTTGGCTTAATATACGGTTAGAGAACCCCCAACCGCCTTGCATATTTTGCACTTTAATCAGGAGCCGGTTTTTGCCTTTTTTTAAGGTGGCGGCGAAAATATCATCGTCATGGTTAACCCCTCGTGCCACCCAGTTCTCATGGATGAGTTTACCATTTAACCAGACTTTGACGCCGTCATCACTGCCCATTGAGAACAACACCTGTTTCGCTTTAGGGGCATGGATGTCTGCCGAAGCATAAGCATAGTGGAAGTCTTGCTCTCCAAACATCCCGACAAGATCGACGGTATGGCTACTTGTGTTAACGTGCCGCCAGTGATATTGCTTGCTTGCCAGGGTGTACACCCCTTTGCGCACACTTTTAAGCACTTTTTTAAACGAATGGTCATCGGCGTTAAAGGCTTTCTTCTGGGCTTCGCTGTCTCGTTGATTTTGTTCGGGGCTAAAGACAGGGATAGGCTCCAGCACCCTCCAGCGGGTCATAAACTTGTCTTCTTCCAAGCCTTGGTAAGAGGCTTTGTTGGGCATGCTCTTGGCGTGGGGTTTGGCATAAAGGGGATTGAAAAATGAAGGCGAGACAAATAAAAACGATAACAAGAGAACGAGCAGTCTCTTACTTCGAATGCCAAGCATGGTGTTGTCCTTTTAATGGTTAAATTTAAGAGAGGGTGGTAATAGGCAAGCGTGTATAAAAACGCCCCGTCGCATTAGCCAGCGCATTTACCACGGCGGGGGCAATCACACAGGTGGACGGTTCCCCCACTCCGGTAGGGGGTTCGGTAGAGGGCACAATATGCACTTCCACTTGGGGCATATCCTTCATACGGGCAACCTGGTAATCGTTAAAGTTACTTTGTTCTACTTTACCTTGTTTAAAGGTAATTTGGCTATTAATTACCGGCCCCAAACCAAAGCCAATACCGCCTTGCATTTGGGCTTCAATAATATTAGGGTTCACCGGCACACCACAGTCGACCACGCAAACCACCCGCTCCACTTTAAAGCCGCCTTGTTCGTCCACCGACACTTCGGCCACTTCGGCCACATAAGTATCAAACGATTTATGCACCGCAATGCCTTTGCCCCAACCTTTGGGCAGCTTTTGCGACCAGTTGGCTTTTTCGGCGGCTAGGCGTAAAACGTTGGCCTCTCGGGAGGCAGGGTCGAGGTGCTTAAGCCGAAATGCGAAAGGGTCTTGCTGGGAGGCTACGGCGAGTTTATCGATCATCACCTCTTTGGCAAACGCCGTATGGGTATGCCCCACAGAGCGCCACCACGAGACCGGTACCTGCTCGGGGGGGGAATGCAACTCTACCCGACGATGGGCGGTGGTGTAAGGCATATCGGTTGCGCCTTCGAGCGAGGCGTGATCCACGCCATTTTTCACCACGAGATTCTCCATTGGGGTACCCGTGAAAATCGATTGTCCCACGACCTTATGGTGCCACGCATCGATGTTGCCTTGCGCATCGGTGGTGGCATGAATGTTGTGGTAATACATCGGGCGGTATTGGCCCGCCTGGGTATCGTCTTCGCGCGTCCACACCAGTTTTACGGGGCGCCCTTTTACTTGCTTGGCGATCCTCACGGCTTCTGCCACATAATCGTTGTTGAAGGTCACGCGGCGGCCAAAACTGCCACCGGCCATTAAGGTGTTCACTTTTACCTGTTGCGGATCGATGCCTAATATATGAGCGGCAGTCCCTTGAGCACCGGTTTGCCCTTGTATGCCCCCCCATAATTGGCAGCCGTCGCTGTTTGCCAGTGCGACACAGTTCATCGGCTCCATAGCTGCGTGGGCCAAATAAGGCACCTCGAATTCGCCTTCGATAACCTTATTGGCACTTTTTAAGGCTTGCACCGCGTTTCCGTCGTTACGCGCAACCGGCCCCGGTGTTTTGGCTTGGGCTTTATAATCGGCCATTTGTTTGTCGGTGTTAAGGGTGTTGGCTTTTGACTCATCCCACTGGATGCGCACTTGGTCGCGAGCGGTTTTGGCTAGCCAAAAATTATCGGCCACTATCGCGACACCGGTGGGAATGGCAAACACATCGACCACGCCTTTAATCGCTTTGGCTTTAGATGCGTCGAAGTCTTTCAGTTTGGCGCCAAACTTGGGTGGGTGCAGCACCACGGCAGTGAGCATGTTGGGTAATTGAATATCTTGCGTGTAAATGGCGGTGCCGTTTTCTTTACCGGTATCTAAGCGGCTGACTTTCTTGCCGATATAAATAAATGCTTCTGGTTTTTTTAAGGGCACGTTGTCGGCAGCGGGCACGGGTAAGGTGGCGGCCAGTGCGGCCAGTTCACCGTAGTTTGCGCGTTTGCTTGTGGCGGGGTGAATCACCTCGCTTTGTTCACACTTTAATTCGCTTTCGTCTACCTGCCACTTTTGGGCAGCGGCGCTTAGCAGCATGGCTTTGGCGGTGGCGCCCGCTTGGCGCATTTGGGTGTAGGCGTCTTTTAAACCCGCGCTTCCCCCGGTGCTCTGGGTACCCCAGCCAATGTGGGCGTATTTACTAACGTCTGCGGGAGCATGTTCGGCTTGTAGCTGCTCCCAGGCGGCATCCATCTCGTCGGCAACAACGGTTGATAAACCCGTAAAGGCCCCTTGGCCCATGTCGAGGTGCTTAATAAAAATACGTATGCGGTTGTCGGGAAAGACTTTAATAAACGCGTCGGGTTCAAAACTGCCATCTTGAGGCGGGGTTTCCTGTTTTGCACAACCAGTGATATGCACACCCAGGGTAAAAGTCGCTCCAGTGGCGCCGACCGCTTTTAAAAAATGACGACGCGATACATTAGCTATGGGGTTAGGCATGGTTGTCTCCTTTCTCTTTAAGCGTTTTGGCGGCCTGTTTGATACCTGCCCGTATGCGTTCATAGCTTGAACACCGACAGATATTGCCCGACATAAATTGGTCGATATCGTCATCATTAGGCTGGGGGTTTTGGGTGAGCAGGTCGGCGGCGGACATGATTTGCCCCGACTGGCAGTAACCGCACTGGGGGACGTCCAGTTCGCGCCAGGCCGTTTGCAAGGCTAGGGCTTGAGCGGAGTCGGCTCCTTCGATGGTTTGAATTTGCTTACCCACAGCGGCGACGGCGGGGGTTACGCATGAGCGAATCGCTTTGCCGTCCATATGCACGGTACAAGCGCCACATTGCGCGATACCACAGCCAAATTTGGTGCCCGTTAAATGCAGGTAATCACGCACGAGCCAAAGCAGGGGGATGTCTTCTGGGGCGTCTACCTGGTGTTGAACGCCATTCACGTGTAACTTGAATTTCATAAGTTGTGCTCTTGTTTAAGGGCTTGGCTAAATGAGCGCCCGTCGCGCTGGCTAAGAAAAGCTTGTACCTCGCTTACTATCGCCAGTGCAATCGCCTCGGGGGTGTCTCCCCCTAAGTTTAGACCTATCGGGCTTGCGAAGGTTTTTTGTTGCTCGGCTAGGGCTTGGTGCCATTGCTGGGGGCTTAGTTGGGCCGCTTGCAGTACACGTTGGGTGCGGTGGCTGGGGCCGAGTAAGCCTATGTAAGCGGTATCGCTTTGTAGCAACATTAGCAGAGCCTGGGCGTCTAGCGGGATATTGTGATGCATGACAATGGCAGCGTCGATCGCTTTAAGGCCGGTTAACGCTTCAATGGGCTTTTTATGGATGGTATTGGCTTTAGGGAAGTAATCCTCACGGGCATAGGCACTGCGGGGGTCACATAGGGTGATTTGCCACCCTAACTGGCTGGCGATACTGACTAAGGGCTGAGCATCCAGCCCCCCACCGAAGATGGCAATATGGGGGTTGGGTTTAAGTGCTTGTACAAACCATTGTTGCTCATCCACGCGGTGGCAGTCGAATTGTGTCGGGCTCATCAACTCACTGGCGGAAGGTTGGTCATCCAGCGCTTGCAGGTAATAGCAAGTTTGTTGGGCTTGTAAACGCTTTAGCAACTGGGGAAACTGAAGGTGATGATTCTTGGCATTGACCGCTTGCAGAAGAATTTCTATGCGCCCGCCGCAACCAATGCCCAATTGAAAAGCAAGGTCGTCTTCATCGCTCATATCATACAGTAATGTTCGGCTTCGGCCATCGTCCATGGTACGTGAAGCTTTTAACATGATATCGGCTTCCAGGCAGCCACCACTTAACATGCCGTAGTATTTTCCTAGGCTATTAATGAGCATCATAGCCCCCGGTTTACGGTAAGAGGAGCCCTTAACGCTCACCAAAGTGGCTAAGACCCATTCTAGGTCTGGCTGCGCTTGCCATTGCTGCAACATATGCGTGAGATCAGTGTTCATCGGCGATACCGCTTTTACATTCCGTCTGTGTTAAAAATGACGTTACTTTCTCATTGTACAAGCCCTTTTTCAATACGGGCTATCTTATATCGTGTTCGACCCGACGCATCCTTAGTGTTTGCCTTGAATGTTGAGGCGAATATTATCTAGGGAAAGTGTTGTGTGATTTTTGATCAGAAATGTGGGTAAAGCCGCTGAGTTTAATTCTGGGGTGCGCCGTAGGGTTGGGCAGGGGGAATTTCTCTGCCCATGACGGGGTCAAAATATTATCACTTTGCTGCGTTTTGAACCGCTTGAGGAGGGATGGCCTCTGAGTTTGCTAAAGGAGCACTATAAGCCTTATCTAGCGTGAGTAACCCAGCTTCGCTCATTTGCTCTTCCACCACGGCGGGAATCCAACCAAAGCGGTACAGGTCGTAGATATCTCGCACTAATATCGCCTTTACTTTTTCATCAGGTTTATTTTTGTCTAGTACGACTTCTTGCGCTAGCACACCGACTAACAGCTCCGTCATCTCAAAGTTCGACATCTGTGCACCCATCGAGGTTTTGAGTTTACTTGAATTGGCATTGGATCGGTTATAGGCGACTACATCGGGGATTTGCGTTGCATCGAGATAGAGGGCGTCTGCGGCTTTGGAATAGAGCCACTCCTGGTTGATGTCTTTGTCTTGTAAATCGGGGCGAAAAGACCAAACAAACTTATTCAAAGCCTCTTGTGAAAACTCCCCTTTAGCCAAAATACCCGAGTTGACATCGTTTTTTAATGATCTTAAAAACCCCGTGTTAATCTCTCGGTCGTTGAAAAAACCCATGATACAATTTAGAGGGATTTTGAATATGTACCCCGAGATATAAGCAATAAAGCGTATATTTAAGCGGTTGACGCCCATCACGCTTAGCCAGCGTACTAAATCCCCGTGATTGGTCGTCGGCAAAGCCATCTCGCCGTAGGCGCGGCTATTGCGACAGGCGTCGATCATGGGGCATGTGATGCGCTTTTGTGTTGTGTTGCGTGGTGTTGCTTCCAGTGCGGCAGAACGTGCGATACGATAGTCGAGGCTGACCTCTTGGTAGCCCTGTGCATTGGTTTGGGTACTGCGAGTAATAGTAGGCACTTTGCTTTATATCCTTGGTGGTTTATTTTGGGTATATCTGGAGAAAGTCCGCATGTCAATCGTTTACCACTTTTTATCTATTTATTATAAAACTCAAATATAACCGCTTAAATTGACTTAAGGCTTTCATACTCTCCTGTTACAGGCCGTTATGGCACTAAAGGAAGTAAAGTGTATCGGTAATCAGATGAGATTGCTATAAGGGGGCGGTTGAAAAATGAGCATTTATGGCAGATATTACGACATGGTGGCCTATACGCACTAAGGACATAGTCCGGCTGACCTAAGTCATTCGGGGCATAGTTTAATCCCCATTTTATAGTAGGGCAGCCCAGATTTATAAAACTCATCCCCCTCGGGCTGCATGCCAAATTTTTGATAAAAGTTTATAGCGGTTTTTCTTGCATCACACCAAAAGTAGTTAACATGGTTCTTTTTCGCTTCGTTTAGCATATGTTGGAGTAAGCGGCTACCAACCCCTTGCCCTTGGTGATTTTCTAGGGTGGCAAATTTTCTTAGCCTTGCGCTATTGTCTTGCCGATATACCGACGCAACGCTCACTAAACTCCCATTTATGAAAACACCGTAGTGCTCTGCCTGTTCGTCGCCTTCGACTTTGCAAAACATAGGGGCTTTATCTGGCCAGAGCACTTTATGTCGTATGTTTATGGTATCTTCCCATTGGATGTTGGATATTTTCACTATATTGACCTTTCCTTTGGTTATGGGGTATACGGTAATAATAAACCAATTGTATGTAAAGCTCAAACGGTGGGGCTCTATCACTAAACGATGACCTCTCACCGTAGTATTGAGCCGTTCAATAGCCTCTTTTTTGTTAGCCTATTTTATTGTTAGATTGTTATCAAACCAATGGACCATTTTTTCTGCCAAACCCTTGTCTTGCTCCAATAAGGGGTAACCATGCTTACCTCCTTTGTAAGGTAAAAACAAAGAGTTTATGTTTTTATTTAACTCAGAACCTTTCTTAGTTGCGACAAAGGTGAAGTCTTCTTCAGCGGCAATAAATAAAGTAGGTTTATGAGCGAGTGATGTCTTATAATGTTTAATATCACCTTCGCTTTTTTCATTCACGACATCGGATGAAAAGAAAGCCATCGCATTGATAGGGTTATGTTTGGCCAGTGTTTTTGCCTGATTGCCACCACAACTTGCCCCAATGACACCGATCACACCGTTGCTCCCTATTTTATTACGCAAAAAATCATAAGCTAGCTGCACGTCTTTTGGCCAGTGACCCAATATCTTAAATCCTCGAAACTCCAAGCTCAATGCATGTATACCTCGAAGGCTAAGTTCGTGGCCTATCTCATTATACATGGAGCGGTCGAAGTTGCATTGGTGCAACATAAGCACTGCTCTATGGGTGGGGGCTTGTGGTGAATAATAACTTGCTTCGAGTTTAGATATGAAGCTTTCCGCTAATGTAATCTCTTCTGCTTGGCTATTAAGTGTGACTGCAAATAAAGTGATGGAGAGTAATTTAAGGAGTGCTTTCATTTGTTTTATATTCCTTTCCCACGGGTCTTGGCGCTAATTTATGCTATTCCGTTCTATATCAACATCTTACGATGCACCTAATTATGCTGGAGCAACCTGTGTGCCAAGTTTAAAAGTGCCCGTTGTGGAGGGGGGAAGCGTGAGTCTGTGTGGCTCTGTGTGATACTGTGTCGCAGAATTGGAATAAAATTTGTTCGAAGTTGGGATACGTGCCTGGGAGGGGGCGACTAAAACGCCCAGCCCAACTCCAATGCGCCGCCACTATAATCCGACCCTCTGGCAAAAGACAACTCCCCCCCCAAGCGCCAGAACGCAAAACGTAAACCACTGGAAAATACGTCGCCACGGCCATTAGCCAGATCATGCCGGTACCCCAAACGCACATCCAGTTGATGCCAAGCGCGTAGCTCAAACCCTACGGAAAGGTCTTGGTTTTCGGGTTCATCGGCGAAAGGTTTCTGTTTGATTACATCTAGATCTATTGCCAGCGTCATATTTCTATGCGTATAAGCTGTGCCTAAACGTACTTGGGGGGTTAAATCCACGTCCAAACCACTGCTAGCGGTAAAGGTTTTGGGGATGGCATTTTTAACCGCTAAACCCACACGGTAACGCTCGCGTATGTCGAAGGCTATTCCTAGGTCAACATTTTGGGTGACCTTCGACTCACGAGCCTCCCCAAAAGAAGGAATATCTTCGGAAAGATTCACGTTTTCACGATACACCGAGACTTGCACAATTTTAGGGGTGATACCAAACGCTACCGGATACCCCCATACGGGAAACTCCTTAGAAAACGCAATGCCCCATTCCCCTAACGACACCGCAGCAATGTTAGCCTCCGAGGAGAGCGAAGGGCGGGGGTCGATTAAATTACCCTCCGCGTCGTACAGCTCTGGGTGGTCGACACCACTGGCTCCGTCGCTTACGGTAAACTGTAAAGCTTCAATATAATCGGCTAGTAATGCTTGATCGTTGTTACTTGCGGAGGTATTACCAAAGACTAAAAATTGAAGACCAAAGAAGAATGTCCCCCCTTCGCGCTCGGCTGGCTCACTAATGGAGATGCCTGTGTATATTTCGGCCTCGATCCTACTGTTACCGAAGTCGCCCACGGCGTCGGAAAGGGCTTCGCTCGCTTCCAACACCTCCGCTTGTAAGGCTTGATCAGATTGGTCAACATTAAAGCGGGTAACGGAGTCCGATAGACGAATATCCAGTTCCTCATCCACCACATCATATACCGATTTAGCGTCGTCAGAGGCTTGCACTAAAAATCGTGGTATCACAATACGGCCATTTTGTGAATAATCTTCATGTTTATTTTCAAAAGATAACAAAGCTGGGTTGTAGAAATGTGCTGTTTTTGTACTGGCGGCGGCTACGGTTGCGCCACCCATGGCCAGACTACGTGCATCGAACAAGCCGGAGCCTGCACCATAACAGGGGAAAGTAGCCGCGGCCAAGGGCAATAGCCCCCAAAGTCTTCGTTTACTTTTTACCTTATTTGACGCAACCATATGTGAACGACTCGAAGTGTGTAATGATACTGCTCAATAATGCCACAATTTACCAAATGTTAATCTGATAAGAAGGAGCTATAGTGTATCATCTTTTAGAGGCAGGTAAATAGTGACTTGGGTACCTTGGGTTTCTTGCGAACAGACATCTATAGAGCCTTTATGCTCCTCAACAATACCAAAAGCAATGGCCAGCCCTAAGCCGGTGCCTTCCCCTACAGCACGGGTTGTAAAAAAGGGTTCGAATATCTTCCCTGCGTTTTCGTCAGAGATGCCCACGCCGTTATCGGTGATTTGAACGATCACGAAGTCCCCTTCTTGAAAAAGGCGAATCGATATTTTACCTTTGCCTTCGGTGTCCGTTTTACCGCGCCACTTGTCCAGCACGCCCTGGCAAGCGTTAATCATCACATTCATAAATACTTGGTTTAATTGTGCGGCGTGGGCTTGAATTTCGGGGTCGTCGTCGATAGTGCAGACAAAGTCAATCTGATCACAATAGGTGGCTTTAACAATGTCCAAGCAGGCTTGTACATCGGAAGATAAATGGCAATGCTGGTAGTCCATTTCATCTAAGTGGGAGAATAAGCGAAACCCTTCCACTAATTTTTGCATGCGAGAGCTGCCTTCGCGCATAGTATCTAAAGCAAGGAATAATTCGTTAAATCTCTTCTGAAATGCAGCAGAGATATCGCTGTCATCTTCTTCTAATAAGCTATTAATAAACTGTTGCAAGCGGTGTAGTTGCTCGTCTAGATTGTAAGTGCCTGCCACCGTCATATTGGTAGGGTTGTTAATCTCGTGTGCCATGCCAGCCACTAAAGTACTTAAACCCGACATTTTCTCGGCATGTACAAGTTGGCTTTGCATTTGCTTTAATTGTGAGAGATTCTCATGGAGTTGTCTGTGTGATTTTAATAGCTCCAATTGCATGTCCACTCGGGCGAACAGCTCTCTTTTGTCCACGGGTTTGGTTAAAAAGTCGTTACCGCCGACTTCATAGCCTTTGGCAAGGTCGTCCACTTGAGTCTTGGACGTTAAAAATAAAATGGGCAGTTGGTTGGATGACTTTTGTTTACGCAAATGGGTGCAAACATCATACCCTGTAATATTGGGCAGCATCACATCTAGCAGGACTAAATCCACTTGGTCGGGGGTGTCATAAGTGGCTTTTAGAAAGTCCATGGCTTCTTCGCCACAGGTACACTCCGAGATCCGATACCCTTTGGAAGAAAGTAAATTGATAATCACCAGTCGGTTTATTTCTTCGTCATCGACTACCAAGATATGGCTTTGAAGCGAAATATGAGAGGCGATATCATTGGCGAGGCTTGTACTACTGTCGAATACTTGGGATTGCAATGTGTGTTCCCTCTCAATGTGATTCTTGACTCGGGTCGTTAGCTTTATGCCGAAAAAGCATAAAAAACTTATTCAATATGCTTTGCAGGCCGAGCCATTGTCGAAAGCTTCTTTCTCTTAATACTTTAATTATAGTGGAGTATTGCTTGCTCTGGATGGTTCATGGCCTCGGGGTATCGAGTAGCCTCAGTGATCGCGATAGAAGTGCCGTAAGTATGCTCAAATGACGTCAATACGTACGCGCCCCGGCAGAGTTTGTGTCACACTTAAGAGGCGTGATATCGCCGATCTCCCTTGGCGGTCACTTCTTAAATATTGGAATATCCATGCCATCGATTGCTGGTTTTAAGATTGCCGAACAAATCTACCAAAGTAGCCGATCACTGGTATTGAGGGGGCTGCGCGAGAGGGATCAGCTGCCCGTTATTGTGAAAATGCTGCGCCAAGACTACCCAGCACCCGAAGAGGTCGCCCGCTTTCAACAGGAATACCAGACCACCAAGCGCTTTAGCATCCCTGGTATTATCAAGGTTTATGACATACAGCGCCATAACAACACATGGCTTATCGTAGAAGAAGATTTCGGAGGACGATCCCTAAGTGAGTACTTACATAAGAGTCCATTGAATATTCGCCAGTTCCTTACCTCGGCCATCTGTATTACCCAAATATTGGGGAAAATCCACCAGCAGCATATTATTCATAAAGACATCAACCCCTCCAATATCGTGTGGAATCCTCAGCGAGATGGTGACGAGCCTGCCATGAAGATCATCGATTTTGGCATCTCCACCACGCTATCTAAAGAGCAACTTGTGGTGGGGAACCCCAATGCTTTGGAAGGCACCTTGTTGTATATGTCACCAGAACAAACTGGGCGCATGAATCGCGCCATGGACTATCGTACCGATTTCTATTCTCTTGGGGTCACTTTTTATCATATGTTGACCGGTGAAACCCCGTTTAACAGCGAAGACGCTTTGGAGTTGGTTCACTGCCACTTGGCGAAAACCCCTAAGGCGCCCCATACGGTCAATACTGCCATCCCCAAAATGCTATCGAGTATTGTGTTGACTTTGATGGCCAAAGCGCCAGAAAATCGTTATCAGTCGACAGCAGGTCTTGTGTCGGATTTACAGCAATGCCTTCAACAGATGCAATCGGGCGGCGCGATTGAGCTGTTTGAGGTGAGGCAGCAAGATATTTCTCAGCATTTTCGTATCCCTCAAAAATTGTATGGCCGTGGGCATGATGTGCAGGCTTTAATGGCGGCCTTTTCTAGGGTAAGCCTAGGTGCCACCGAAATGATGATGGTGGCAGGGTATTCTGGTATTGGTAAAAGCGCCTTAATTCACGAAATTCATAAACCTATTGTTATTAAGCGTGGGTACTTTATTTCGGGTAAGTTTGATCAATTCCAGCGGAATGTTCCCTATTCGGCTATTATTCAAGCTTTTCATGAACTAATTAAACAACTGCTGACCGAAAGTAAGCAGGAACTGGCGGTTTGGAAAGAAAAACTGCTGTCGGCACTGGCCCCCAATGGCCAAGTCATAGTGGAAGTGATCCCAGAGCTGGAAATGATCATCGGACCACAAGCACCCGTGCAAGAGCAAGGGGCGCAAGAAACACAAAATCGATTTAACTTAACCTTTCAAAAACTTATCCAGACCTTTACCCAAAAAAGCCACCCCTTGGTGCTGTTTCTGGATGATTTACAATGGGCCGATTCGGCGACCCTGGACTTACTGTACGCCTTGGTCACCGAGCCCCAGATACAATACCTTCTATTTGTGGGAGCCTATCGTGATAACGAGGTCGACACCGCCCACCTTTTAAGTATGACGCTTAAAAAAATTAAAGACGCTAATGCCAAGGTGCACCATATGGCATTAAAGCCTTTAAGGGGGCTAGCGCTAGAACAGTTGCTGTGCGATACCTTGCACCGTTCGGTTAACGAGGTGGCGAGCTTGGCCCACTTGGTGATGAAAAAAACCAGTGGTAATCCATTCTTTGTGAATGAATTTTTAAAAACCTTGTATCAACAGGAGTTGTTACGCTTTGATATCAATACCAATCAGTGGACTTGGGATGTCAGCGAGATCGAAGAGCAAGCCTTTACCGATAATGTGGTAGATCTAATGATCAGTAAGCTAAAAAGCTTACCCGAAGCCACCCAGCATGCCATGCGTATAGGGGCGGCTATTAGTAACAAGTTTGACCTATCGGTATTGTCTATTGTTTGCGAGAAAGAATTGCACCAAATTGCCGCAGACTTATGGCCTGCGGTACAAGCAGGCTTATTAACCCCCGTGGGGGAGGGGCATCACTTATTACAGATTTGTGATGCCTCTGTGGATGTTAAAGCTTTGTCAACTAATGTTGAATTAGTGGATAAGTTTCCCCATGATCGTATCCAACAAGCGGCTTATGCGCTAATACAAGAGGGGCAGCGCAAGCAAGTGCATTTAAGCATTGGTCGCTTATTGTTGTCCGAAACGGCAGATGACTATCTGGAAACCAATTTGTTTGATATTGTTCGTCAGCTCAATGAAGGGCAAGCGCTAATTAAGACGTCTGAAGAAAAGCTACAACTGGTAGAATTAAACTTACGTGCAGGAAAAAAAGCCAAAAATTCCACCGCTTATGTTCCTGCAGTAAAATACTTGAAAATGAGTGTGAGTCTATTGCCCTTGGACTCATGGGAGTCGTATTACGAGTTAACCTTGGATATTTATAAAGAATATGCCGAGTGTGAATATCAAGCGGGCAATCACCAACATTCACAAGAACTCTTCACTCTTATTTTTCCCCATCTAAAAACGGTGTTGGAAAAAGCGGAGATATCTACCCTTCGTATTATTTTGCTTACCGCTAGTAGCAAACGTGAAAATTTACTCGATTATTGCTATGATGCACTCACCTTGTTTGATGTCGATTTCCCTAAAACACCCGAACAGGTGGCATTGGCATTTGCCTATTCGATGGCGGAGGTGAAAAACCTACTTAATCAAAAAACGATAGATGAATTACTCAACGCCGAGGAAATCGATTCACCTAGAATGCTCGCCATGATCCGTTTATTAATGGAATTTTGGTTGGCGGCTTTTCTTTGTAGTAAATTGGATCTTGTCGCACTGGTGGCGGCGAAAATGGCTTTATTGTCGTTGCGCCATGGTAACAGCCTTTATGCTTCGTTTGCTTACTTCTCGGTGGGGTCCATTTTAGGGTATATCTCGGGGGATTACCCCTTGTCTTCTAAGGCGGGGGAGCTAAGTATCACGCTTGCCAATCGGTACAATGATATTGGTATGAAAGCAAAGGTGTATCACTTATTTGCGCTTTCGATCAATTCGTGGAATGCCCCTTATCGTAGCAATACCAAGTATTATGGACAAGCTCGCCAGTTTGGTTTGGATTCCGGGGATCTGGCCTATGCTTCGTTGGCCTGTGTGATTGATGTGATGAACGATATGCTCTACGGTCGTTCGTTAAGTGAAGTATCCATTAAAGCACACTATCACCTTGAAATATTACAACAAATTAAACACCCTTTTTCTATTAGCATTCTTCAGGTGAATGTGATTCAACGGGTATTAAGTTTGCAAGGGCAAACGCAAAGGCTTGGTAGTTATAGCACATTGGATTTTGATGAGGTTGAATTTTTAGAACAAAACAAAGGCTTCGATATTGTTTTAGGGTGGTATTACGCAGGTAAGTTACAAACGGAATTTTTGTTGGCAGAGGATACCCTAACGTATGATATCGCTGCGCAAGCAAGCGTTATCCCGAATGCATTAGCCACTATGTTTGGTGTGCCCGAGTACTATTTTTACGTGAGTCTTATCCTTTGCCATTTGTACCCGCGTGCCACGCAGCAGCAGCAACGTGAGTATTGGGAGCAAATGGAAACGACTCAGTTACAAATGAAAATCTGGTCAGAGAACTGCCCAGACAATTTTCTTCATCAATACTTATTGGTCGAGGCGGAAAAAGCCCGACTACAGGAGAATGTCGAAGAGGCTATGACACTGTATGAGCAAGCCATTGCCTCGGCTAAGAAATACGAATACATTCACGAGGAAGCTTTGGCAAACGAATTGTATGCTAAATTTTGGTTGGGTAGAAGTAACACCAAAATTGCTGGTGTGTATATGAAAGAAGCCCACTATCTTTACCGTATTTGGGGGGCAGTCGCTAAAGTACAAGATCTGGAACGCCGTTATATGGATGACCTGTCTTGTGGGGCGAGGCGCGAGCAGACGGTGTTAATGACAGAAACCTTATCCGAGACCTCTGTGGGGAACGGGCGAAGCAATACTTTGGATTTAATGACAGCCATGAAGGCATCTCAGGCTATCTCCTGTGAAATCCATCTTTCTAGCTTACTAAGTACTTTAATGCATTTGGCTTTGGAAAACTCGGGGGCACAAAGTTGTTTCTTGATTTTAAATAAAGATGGCCAGCTGAGTATTGAAGCCGAAAAACATGTCGACAATGCTGAACTGTCGGTGATGCAATCGATTCCTGTTGATGCGGCAAACGCGGGGGTGGTTTCTCGATTGCCGGTGTCTTTAATCGATTATGTTAAACGTACTTTAGAGCATCTGGTGATAGTCGATTCATCTCAAGAGGAGCGTTTTGCAGTAGACCCTTATTTTCAATCCCATGAACCTAAGTCGATCTTATGTGAGCCCATTTTACATCAAAGTAAACTAGTGGGTTTGTTTTACCTTGAAAACAATCTTGTCTCCGGTGCTTTTACACCTGCACGTTTAGAAATGTTGCAATTGCTATCGACGCAAGCGGCTATTTCAATCGAAAATGCCCGCTTGTACGCTCACTTAGAAGAAGAGGTCGAAGAACGCACACTAGAGCTTAAGCAATCGTTAAGCCTTCAAACACAACTTAACGATAGGCTATTGCACTCAGCGGTAGAGTTGAGAGAAACCCATGATAAGCTAGAGGCACAGCATAAAAAGTTAAAAGATACACAAGCCCAATTGGTTCATTCGGAAAAAATGGCCAGTTTAGGGGTAATTGTGGCAGGTGCAGCTCACGAGTTGAACAACCCCAATAACTTTATTCATGTAGGGGTGGCGGCGCTTAAGTTTGATTTAGAAAAATTGAATACGTTTTTTGTGGCACTACTTAAAGACGATGACAGTGATGTGCGCGAAACGTTTGAACAGAAATTAAAGCCCTTGTTTGAGACAGTAGAGCTTATTGACCAGGGCTCATTAAAAATCACCAATATTGTGCAAGGCTTGCGTACCTTCTCCCATTTAGATGAAGCCGAAAGTGGTTCAGTGAATATTGTGGAAAGCCTTGAGTCGGTATTGTTTTTGGTGAAAGCTAAGTACCGTGCGCGAGTGATTTTCCGCCAGGACTTTCAAGTGGAGCCTATCTTGGAGTGTTGGCCTGCCGAGCTTAATCAAACGTTTATGAATATCATCAACAATGCTTGCCAGGCGATTATGGATAAACAGCAGCAATTTGAAGATTATACCCCAGGCACCTTAGTGATTAGTGTTTTTACTCGTGATAGGCATATTGCGATTAGGTTCGCCGATAACGGGTGTGGCATGAACGAAGACATTCAGGCAAAAATGTTTGAGCCTTTCTATACCACCCGCGATGCCGGTGATGGCACCGGCTTGGGGTTGGCGATTGTGTTTGGTACAGTGGAGAAGCATGATGGTGTCATTGAGGTGGAGTCTGAAATAGATAAAGGCACCACCATTACGATATACCTACCGCAACGAAACGTCACCTTGCCTCCCGTTCCTTGCCCGTAAAATGAACACCCAGTGGGGAGGTTGTGGCGAAGGATTTCTGACTATAAGGACTAGATATGATGAGTCATTGGGATGTGATAAGGCGTGATAGCGGTGCAAATTTAGACCTCATCGAAATATATAGTTTGTTGAATAGAATAAATAGTTATGACTAGCATCAAAAGTAACATTAGAGCCCTAGTAAGGCATACAAATGCTGGAACATTGGGTAACTTATGCGATACTAAATGGATATATAGTTGTTTTAGGGTTGTAGATTATGTCTGACAGTTCCAGCGATGAAGCCCGCGCCAAGCTAGGGGAGATTTTACGCACGGCTTCTGTTTCCCAAGTAAGCCAATTTGCCCGGTGTGACAAGGTGGACTTAGTGGATATCACTCGCGAGTATACCGTAGGGCAAGTGTTATCTAACTATATGATTCTTGTGGCCATTTCGGGTTCTCCTCTGCAAATGTTGTTCAAGATTCATTACAATGAGGATGATATTTGCGCATTACTGCGCTCAAAGGCCAGTAATCAAGACGCTGCTGTGCCTGCACAAAAAATCATCGATTTCATGAAAGAACTGGGTAACCAAGTGAGCGGCCATGTCTGCCGGGTATTTGCCTCACATGAGATTATGCTGGGCATTAGTATCCCCTTGAGTGTACGTGGTTACAATGAAATTTATTCTGAATACAGCGAGAAGAAAGCACCATTGTTAAAGTTTGGTGACTACTGGGCGCTTGATACTTCCTTTGGTACTCTATATTGTACAAGTTATATTGAAGTTATGGATAACAACATTATTCCTTTAATTAATGGCATTACCTTCGATACACAGGAAGACGAAGATGATGACGAGATAGACTTCCTATAAAGCCATGATCAATAGCAACGAACTATTAGCATCGCACAAAATTCTGTCTCTGTTGGAAGAGGGCAACCGAAATACCGAAAAGATTTTGGATAATCTGCCCAGTATTTTTGTGGTGTTAAACGAAAAAAATCAAGTGATTCGAGCCAATCAGGCGTTTTGTCAATTGTTGGGCGTTGATATGGATGCCGCCTTACATACCGACTTTATGAGTATTTTTGATGCCGATCAAAAGAAAGTGGCCCAACATTACATCGACAAAATTCGTGCGGGCGATGTGCCTCCCGGTGGGGTGCAGTTTCGTTCCGATATTGCCCCACCGGGTAAAGCACAAGATATGCAATACCTTTGGGTGATGACCCCGATGCATCATAATGTGACCGCCGATGGCGAATTGGTCGCTGTCGTGGGTGAAAACTTTAGCAGTGTTTATCAGTCGGAAATGAAGCTGATGAACATTTTTGAAAGCATCCCTTTGGCGATTCTGATTTTAGATGCCAACGGTCTTATTGAGGATGTCTTGTCCAAGTTCTCTGAAATCTTATTTGAAAGCACGGATCTTATCGGGCAATCGATTCCCAGTTTGGTGTTTAAACATATGACATCCAACCATAAGACGCAGGATCATAAGGATTTGGTCGATAGCTTCGAGCGTTTAATCACTACCGCTGGTAAGCCTAAGGAGAACTTTGCTAACTTGGAGCATACCTATATTAAATTGTTCTCGATGCGAGCGAAGTATTCTTCGACCACCAAGTGGATGAAAGCCTCGTATCAAGCGGTGACCAAGAATGAGCTGGTCGATAAGTTTATGGTCATCTTGCAAGATGAAACCGAAACTGTAGGGGCTATTAAAGAAAGAGAGCGAGTTAAGATTATCGAGCAACAAAGTTTGGCTTTGTATCAATGTGCCATTCAAGACCCGCTCACCGGTTTGTATACCCGTCTTTACATGAAAGATGGTGTAAACACCTTGCTCAATGCGTATCAGCGAGGTAATATCAAGGCATTGGAGTTATGTATTTTCGATTTAGATAACTTTAAAAAAATTAATGATCAATACGGGCATGTGATTGGCGATAAAGTACTTAGCGCGGTGGGCGAAGTTATTTTGAAGTGTTCCAACCCCAGTAATATTGCGGTACGCTATGGGGGGGAAGAGATTGTTGTGGTCTTACCCGAGGAAGAAGAAGAGGTGAAAGGCTCGTCGAAATTCGCTGAGCAAGTACGCGAAGGGGTCGAGGCGATCAGTATTACTTTAGACTCTGGCGAGCCGCTTACAGTGACGATAAGCGGCGGCTCGGCGTATTGTCAGCGGGGAGAAAACCTGGAACAATTAATTGCTCGGGCAGACCGCTATTTATATATGGCCAAAGATGCGGGTAAAAATAGAATTGTGTCTGAACACGATGTCGAAGCGACTTAACGGGGAGGGTGTTTGTTATGCCAACAATACTAGTGGTAGATGACTCCGAAACAATGAGAGATCAACTCAAGAGCGATCTAGTCGCAGCGGGATACGATGTGATAGAGGGCGAAAACGGTGAAGATGGCTTAGAAAAGGCGTGCCATAACGATTTAGGTTTGGTTATTACCGACTTAAATATGCCCAAAATGGATGGGATGAATATGTGCTCTCATATTCAACAGAAATCAGAAGGAAAGGCTATGGTGCCTGTTTTTATCTTGACCACCCAAACCAATGCCGAGCTTAAAGCGAGGGCTAAAGAGGTGGGGGTGAAAGCTTGGATACTTAAGCCCTATAATCATACTAACTTAATCAAGGCGGTGAATAAAATCTGCCCTTTGTGAGGCTAATAGGCTAAGAGGCTAAGAGGCTAAGAGGCTAAGAGGTGACCACGTGCTTGGTCGGTAAGGTGATCACTGTTTCAAAAGGAGTATACTCTTCCCCTTGGTGACGTTGTGCTAACAGTTTAAGGGATATGTCACCATCATGATTATTTAAGAATTGTTTCACCGCATCCATACCCACACCACGGCCAGAAATATCACTCACGCTTTCCTTCGTAGAAACACCGGATTTAAAAATAAGTTCTGCTACGGTATGATCGTCTGGCTTGTCGTCGGTTTCCCAAAGGCCTGATTCAACACCTTTATGGAATAGCTTGGTGATATTTAAACCGCGCCCATCGTCTTTAATGATAATATTGACATGGGTGGCGGCCACGGTGGTTGAAATACTAATAGTTCCCTGTGGGGCTTTGTTCGCCTTGCTTCGATCTTCAGGAGATTCCAAGCCGTGATCTAGGCTGTTTCTAAGCATATGTGAAAAGACATTTTGTACCAGTTCACAGGTGCTATGTTTTATACGAAGGTTTCCTGTCTCTAGTGAAACCAACGGCGTTTCTTTTTTCAGTTGTTCTGCAATGGAAGGTAAAGCCTTAATTAAATCTTTTAGGACTTCGTCTATTGGTGTTGATTGGGCGAAATTCAATAAGGATTGTAGTTGTTCGGCGTCTTCATCCTGGATGTGTTGATGTAGGGTGTGTAGCGCTTTTTCATCCAACCAAACACCATCGCCTTGGCCAGAAGTGGCCATTTGCAAGCTAGTAATAATATTTTTGACGGTTTTAAATTTCTTAACTTGAATGTGCTCTTCAATTAAATGAATAGCCCCGGTTTCTAACCACAGGTGATTGTGGGTGTTGGATTTACTTCGGCTTTGCTCGCGCCCGAGTACTTGGTAATATACGTGGGCATACTCGCGTAATATCTCTTTGGCCATGGCAAGGTCTTCTAATATTAAGTCTTTATCCCAGTTTGTGCTTCCCGCTTCTTTTATCTCACTGTAATATGTTTCGGTTTTATGGGCAATGTCACTAATATGAGTGAACATATAATTACGAGAATTGCCTTTTAAAGTATGCATATTTCTAAATAACAAAGACACAATATCTTCATTAGGAATGTCGGCTTCTACTACTGCTTGGTAGTTTTCCTGAATAAATCGTTTGGCACTGGTCATATATGATGTGAAATTTTTATAGGGTATGTCTAGCAACTGGGCGACAATTTCCAGCTCTCTTTTTTGGGTGGTGGCTTCTTCCTCTAATTGACGCAGCATGGTGACATCGCGAATGGTGACCATAAGCTTGACCACAATATCGTCTTCTATAATCGGGCTCCAATCCAACGTGATATTCTTTTCGACTTTCTCCCCTTCGTTGATTAACGTGAGAGTATATTCGGTAATTAGAAGGTGTTCGTTGCAGTCGTAGTTTAGGTCATCTTCACCGACCATGGAGTGTACGGCTTCTTGTACTTGGTCTAAAGAGTCTGTTTCTAAACTGGTATTGGGAAAGAGAAAAGCCAAGGCATCTTGACCTGCGATATTCTCGGTTTCAAAAATAGATTCTAAATACCGGGAATACTCATGGTGAATGATAGCCTCTTCTTGGATAGTTAACAGGCCCTGTTGCATATTGGTTAACATACTTTGAATGTCGTGATTTTTCTGTGTTAACTCGGCAGTACGCTCGGTCACTTTTATTTCTAATAAACGGTTTTGTTCAATGACTCTCTGGCCTTTTCGGTATTGGCCATAAATGATTCTGGCAATTACGCTTAATGCGCCTAATACATATAACGTATAGGCCCACCAGGTTTCCCACCAAGGGGGGGTAATGATGATTTCCAACGAAGTGCCTTCTTCATTCCATACTCCTTCGTTATTGGCGCCTTTGACTCGAAACACATAGGTGCCAGGATCAAGGTTGGTGTAAGTGGCGGTGCGGCGCATACCGGAATATGTCCAGTTTTGGTCGAAGCCCTCCATCATGTAAGCATATTTGTTTAATTCTGGAATGTCGTAGTTAAGCACTGCAAATTCAAAAGAAAAAACTGAGTGTTTATAATCCAAGGTAAGGGTCTTAGTTTGGGTAATGGTATTTTTTAACACAGAAGGGGTTATAGGGCCTCGAAAAGTTCGAGATAGTTTTCTTTGTGCTTGTACGGGGTTGTTAAATATTGAAAAGCTGGTGATCACCACAGGGGCTGTGTATTTGTTTTCAAACACTTTATTGGGGTCTATAATACTTAGACCATCGGTATTGCCAAACACTAGTTCCCCACGAGATGTTCGCAAAGCTACCGGGTGGTGATATAGATCCCCAGGTAAACCATGGCGTTCGGTGTAGTTACGAAAGGTCTTTTTTATGGGATCAAAGCGAGAAATACCGGCTTTAGTGCTAAACCATAGCTTTCCTTTTAAGTCTTCCAAAATGCCTACGGTAGCGTTGTGGGGCAAGCCATCTT
>JACLAC010022717.1_pt1 | contig 57555 bp, 38 predicted proteins | sample 8027881 | NCBI WGS metagenome assembly JACLAC01 (sample SAMN15725517, study PRJNA655200) | protist metagenome | isolation source: fluorescence activated cell sorting (FACS) single amplified genomes of... | place: Spain: Blaines Bay Microbial Observatory, Mediterranean Sea | collected 2016-01-19
CCTACGTCCATCATCGAGCCCGCCTGTAAAAAATGCGAATCGATCAGGTGAAATGCGGTGGCCACATGACTTTATGGTTAATCGCCGAGTGATCTATGAACAGCGACTATTTCTTCGTCGTTGTTGCCGGCTTTTTCTTTTTGATCGGCCAGGGCAGGACGCCGCTCTCTTTCGCCCAGGTATCCCATTTGGCGGTCAGGTCGCGGACTCGCTTTGGGTGTTGACCAGCTACATCGTTGAGCTCGGTGCGGTCGTTCGCGAGGTCGAATAATTGCCACGGTTTGTGATGTGATTTGACAAGCTTCCAGTCGCTGACGCGGACGGCTTTGTTGCCCTGATGCTCCCAGAAAATGCCGTCACGGTCGATCGGCTCGCCCCGCAATGCGGGCACCAGACTGCGGCCGGCGAGCGGTTTCAGTGTTTTACCTTTGGCTTCTTTCGGGTACGAAGCCTTGGCAAGAGTCAGGCAGGTTGGCATCAGATCCACGACGTGGCCGGGGGTTTGCTCAAAGTCGCCACGGCGTTTCAATCCACCTGGCCAGTGGACGATCAACGGCGTCGAGATGCCGCCTTCGTGAGTGCTCATCTTGAACTTCTGAAACGGCGTGTCGGACACATTTGCCCATTCCAGACCGGCACTGGCGTAGGTTGCCCCGGTGCCGATTGTTTTTTTCCTGTCACCTCGGCGGAAGCCCCCACGTCCGCCTTCGGCCGAGCAGCCGTTGTCTGACAATAACATGATGATCGTGTTTTCGAACTTGCCGAGTTCCTGCAGTTTCGAAGTCAGACGCCCGACGTTCTGATCGATCGAGTCGATCTGGGCGGCATAAACGGACATTCGGTATGACAGGTCCGCTTTCTTATCGTCGGACATCTCAGACCACGGTTTCGCGTCTTTGTGGCGAGGGCTGATCTTCCAGTGACGATCGATCAGACCTGACTCAAGCTGCCGTTCGTAACGAGCCGCGCGGATTGCGTCCCAGCCTTCGTCGTACCGGCCTTTGTATTTGTCGATGTCTTCCTGCCTGGCCTGTAGCGGCCAGTGTGGCGCGATGTGTGCCAGATAGAGGAAGAACGGTTTATCTCCCTTTGCGACTTCATCGACGAAGTTTATCGCATGTTCGGTAAACAGATCCGTGACGTAGCCATCGTCGGGGAACTCGACCTCTTCGTTGCCGAGAATCACGAACCGTTTCCGAAACTGAATCGCCTCTTTAAAATAGAAGCCGCCACCGGACGGAGTTCCGAAGTAACGATCAAATCCTCGATCAAGCGGCCAGTGACCTCGGTCCGAGCCGACATGCCATTTGCCTGTCGCCAGAGTCATATAGCCGGCCGGCTTCAGAGCCTCGGCAATCGTCAGGCACTGATCGTTCAGCCGCCCCTGGTAAGAAGGCACGCCGTAGTCACCCACCATGTGACCGATGCCCGCCTGATGCTGATACAGTCCCGTGAGCAACGCCGCCCGAGTCGGGCAGCATCTGGCCGTATTGTAAAACTGCGTAAACCGCACGCCGTTGGAAGCGAGATTGTCGATGTTGGGCGTCTCAATCTCTCCTCCATAGCAACCAAGATCCGAATACCCCATATCATCAGCCATGATGATCACAATGTTTGGCTGGGCCGATTTTATCGAATCTGCCTGACAATTCGTGGTTATTGAAAGAAGAATGATCAGTGTGACGAATGCTGCCCCGAAAATTTTGAGCGGGGCGCTGAGCAAACTCAGGTGAGGGCTGACTAATGCAGAAAAAAGAGCTGACATATTAATACCTCGCCTGCACAGATTGAGGGATCGGCCCATTAATCTTCCCAGTCGCCCTGCGAGATCGCCAGTCATCGCATCGGCGAAGCCTGGTCGGCCACCATCCGTAAAGATTCATAAAGATATGGGTAGCCTGTCGCACGCAGGTTACTCGTCGAATTTCCTCAGAAACTTCGGATTGATCGCTTTTAAGCTCAGGCGAGTTCCCGGATCGAGGCCGAATTCATCCGCCTGTGTTCGCAGAACAATGACCTCACGTTGAACCTTCAAGTTGAGTGCACTGGTGTCGATCGAGAAATCGACCTGTTCGTCGACCGTGTAATCCAAGCTGATCATGCCCAGTTGCGGGACAGACTTCACTCTCACGGTCGACAGGCACTCGAGTATCACCTTGTGGTAGACGAGACGTTTGATCAGCAAGGTTAACGACATTGAAGGCGAGTAAATCGATTTGCGACAGCAAAAGCGAACAGCGGAAACCGCAACGTCTGTCATAATTTCCGATGTGGACAGTCGGAAAAACGAATCGATTCGCGATGCCGTAGACCTACTCTTCTTTCGCCGGCTTCAGTATCGGAGTGTCCCAGCCTTCGATGTCGCCGGGTTTGGCGTCTGTGATGGACGGTTTGAAACTGAAGGTTGTGGGGTTGTACGGGCCGACGAAGGAGATGTCGGCGTCGGCTTTGATGCTATCTTCCATCTTCATGCACCAGAGTGTCGCGTTAATGATCATCCGGCGGACGCCTTCACTGAGGATGTCCTCGGAAGCGCCTTGAGTGCTGCAGAACGCTCGGCCTTCCTCGCCACCTTTGAACCGGTAGGTGCGAACCCAGGCTGCCGGTTGCGGTGCTTTGTCCTCGAGTGGCTTGGCACCAACTTCCATCGATTGCAGCACGCGGTTGGTTGCGAGGATCGTGGAGTTCGGCATCGGCCTGGCCGAGTAGGCTCCGGCCATGGCATGCATTTCCTTAACTCCTCGCATGACCGGATGCTCGTTCTGGCCGGGAACAGTGTGCATTGCCGTGGCGAATTTGTGATTTCGTCCGTAGTGGCCGGCACCGAGGCCTGGATTCCAAGTTTCTCCCAGAACCTGGCGGCCGAATCCGCCGACAAAGTCATCGTCGCCGCCATTATAGTTGTGATAGGCGTACTTGCCCTTGAGTCCGTTGAAAGCGTGCGTCGTCGTTCGCAGCCCGATGACTGGCCCACCGCGTTTCAGATACCCCTCAAACTTTTCCATCCATGCATCTTCCGGATGAACGAAACGCAGGAACAGAAACAGCATGTCCGCTTTTTCGATTTCCTCGATACCAGGAATCAGACTGGAACCGGGTTTAATGAGTCCAGCTTCGTTCTGACCAAACAGAACGGTGCATTTAAAGCCGTAACGCTTTGCCATGATGCGCGCGATTGAGGGGCATGTTTCCTCGCCGCGGTATTCATGGTCGGACGCGATGAACAGAATGTGTTTGCCCTGTCCTGGCCCAGCGTCTCCTTTGTAGACAACGCGATCAGCGGCTGTCGCCTGTGCACACAAGATGAAGAAGCTCGCTGTTGCGGTGAAAATATGCCGTGCGGTCATTGTGTTGTCCTGTTTCAGTTCTGGAAGTTCACGGAAACAGCTTCTGGCAATCTGCCTGTTCCGCCGATGTGTGAAAAAGACTCAGCATATCCTACGAGACTACAGATTCGTGACAACGCTTTCGTGACACCCGAGAGCAGGCTGTGCAGAGCGTTTCAGCGAGAGGTCCACCTCAACTCCAGCAATGCGTCCAATGTTCCGCTCCCGTTTGCGAGCCTGTCGTCTCTTTGGCAGACTACAACTTCAACGATAACCTGTCCGGACTCAACTCCGCGAATTCCCGTTTCTCACCTGTAGCCGGCTACGTTACCTCTGTCTTTTGTCTTTAATCGTGAGCTTCAACTTTTCACCAGTTTTCCCACCTCGTCGGCTGCAAACTCGCCAAAAACTCACAAAAGAAGATCGCTATGAAACTTTCCGTGATTGTTCCTGTTTTGAACGAGTCCGAAAGTCTGCTGGAGTTGACTCAGGAAATTATTGCAACCTGCGAAAAGAATGAGATCTCATTCGAGATTATCTTTATCGATGACGGTTCGACGGATGGTTCGTGGGCGGTCATTAACACGGCTTCAAAGTCGGACGAGCGAATTTCCGGGGTCAAGTTTCGTCGCAACTTTGGAAAAGCAGCCGCTCTGACCAGCGGCATGCGAGCGGCCGACGGCGAGTACATCATGATGATGGACGCCGACCTGCAGGATGATCCGGCCGAGATCCCGAAGTTCATCGACAAACTGAAAGAGGGCTTTGACGTTGTTAACGGATGGAAAGTGCGGCGGCTTGATCCGTGGCACAAGGTTTATCCGAGCAAAGTCTTTAACTGGATGATCGGACGTCTGACAGGGCTCTGGCTGCACGATCACAACTGCGGTCTGAAACTGTTTCGCCGCGAGGTCACTCACGAAATTCGGCTTTACGGCGAACTGCACCGGTTCATCCCCGTGCTGGCACACTCGCGAGGATTCAAAGTTTCGGAGCTGTCAGTCAATCATCGCGAGCGGCAGTTTGGCTATTCGAAGTACGGCGTGAAACGGTTTCTGCGAGGCTTCCTCGATCTGCTGACGGTGAAGTTTCTAACCGGCTACGGAACGCGGCCTCAGCACCTGATGGGCGGCATCGGGCTGACGCTGTTCGGTCTGGGATCACTCGGTCTGGGATGGCTGACCTGCGTGTGGCTCGTTGCTAATATCTTTGGTTCCGGCAGTGAGATCGGCACCCGGCCGCTGCTGCATTATTCGGTGGCGTCGTTACTGCTGGGGGCTCAGGCGATTTCGCTGGGATTTGTCGCAGAACTGCTGATCTCGTACACCGGGCGAGACATCGACACTTACAGCATTGCCGAGCGGACCGAACCCGGTTCTCGAAACCGCGAAACTGCCGAAGTGTCCTGACGCGACCGTTGGTCTTTGCTCGTCACGCCGTAACAATACACCGTACCGCTTAATAACTCTTCGGAATTGACATCATGACTACTGCTGAACTGATCCTGAATACCGCGTCGCGAATCATCCACGTCGGAACGGCGATCACACTTGTCGGCGGCAGCGTCTTCATGGCGTTCGCATTGATGCCCGCGGCCGCGGCGAAACTCAGCGAAGAAGAACATGACCGATTGCGTGAGGGCGTGCTCGGGCGCTGGAAGAAAATTGTCGGACCGGGCATCGGCCTGTTCCTGATCAGCGGCATTTACAACTACATGCAAGCAATTCCGCTCCATAAGGGCGACGGCCTCTATCACGCTCTGGTCGGGACAAAGATGATCCTCGCACTAGCCGTCTTCTTTCTCGCGTCGGCACTCGTTGGGAAGTCGAAAGCCCTGGAGGGAATCCGACAAAACCGGGCAAAGTGGTTGAAAGTGCTCATCCTGCTGGCGGCGATTATCGTATGTATTTCTGGCTTTGTTAAAGTCCGAAAGTTCACCGTACCGATGCCCTCAGCGACGGCGACTGCTGAAACTGCATAATAAGCGTGCAGTCTGGCACGAACGCAGACTTCTCTGGCAAATTATCGAACGCATGTCGAAGCTGAACTGCGATCTTTCCGGCCTACGGTGGGTATCGCAGGAATGGGATTGATCGCGGCACCGCTGCTTGAGGAAGATTAGTAGATGTTCAATCGCTGAGTGGCTCAAAATGTTTCAGCGATGATTCGAGTTTTCCCCAGTTCGAGCTCATCACGTGCCTGGCACTCGATACCGCAACCCGGCAATGAAGCAACTGGCCGACCAGCAGCTTCGATTCGCCCCCGTTTCAGTGCGTATGGAACAGGTTGGTCGCGCGGAAGAACTTGCCTTCACAGTCAACACGCGTCAGAACTACTCGTACCCCGATCTGTGCGAAAAACTGACGAAGTATCGCGCCGAAATGTATCCGAATCTCGAGGTCACTGGCGAAGACTTACTGCACGATCTTCGCCGCTTCATTGAAGATCTGTCAGACAGTGCGAACCTGATCGCCGACGCTGCGCCAGAACCAGTCCTCACACTGCAGGATCTCAGTAAGCGATTCAACGTGTCTGAGAAGACGGTGAAGCGGTGGCGGGATCGAGGGTTAGCTGGTCGGCGATATCTGTTCGGCAAGCGAAAACGTGTCGGCTTCCTGACATCGCTCGTCGAGCAATTCGAGCAGCTCAACTCCGAGCTGATCAGCCGCAGTTCCAAATTCACTCAGGTAACCAACCCGGAACGGGAATTCATTGTCCGTCGAGCACGCAGACTTGCCCGGTACGGAGCATCCCCGACAGAAGTCACTCACCGCCTCGCCAGGCGAACCGGTCGAGCCGTCGAAACGATTCGCTACACTTTGAAAGCGTTCGACGAAAAGTATTCCGACGCAAGAGTGTTCCCCAACGCTTCGCAGCCGCTGAGTGACGAGCATCGTCGGATGATCTTCAAGGCGGTCCGGAATGGCACTCCGATCCGACAGCTCGTTGAGAAATATGGCAGGACACGATCGAGCATTCACCGGATCGTCAACGAGTACCGAGCCAAAGTGCTCATCGAACAGCCGATCGACTACATCCCCAGCGACGAATTCGTACTGCCGGATGTCGATGAGTTGATTTCAGAACTGCCCGTCGAAGTCGGCGCACCCGAGCATGCACCAATCGATAGCCAAGGCGAACTGCCCGGCTATTTCGCAGATCTTTATGCACTAGCCCTGCTGACTCGCGAGGAAGAACGGCAACTGTTTCGCCGCATGAATTATCTCAAGTTCAAGGCGAAGCAACTTCGAGACAATCTCGCCGCCAGCCAGGAGCGGATCGGCAACATGAACGAGATTGAGCGGTTACTGGAGAAAAGCCTGGCTATCAAAAACGTGTTGATCAGGTCAAACCTTCGGCTGGTGGTCTCGGTGGCGAGGAAGCATCGGAGGCAGCAGGCCGGTTTCTTCGAGATGATCAGCGACGGAAACATGACGCTCATTCGAGCCATCGAGAAGTTTGACTATTTGCGTGGGACAAAGTTTTCCACCTACGCAACATGGGCCATCATGCGTTCTTACGCTCGGTCAATACCTGCCGAAGGAACACAGCTTGAACGGTTCCGCACGGGCACAGAAGTTGTTCTGACAGACGAAGAAGACAGCCGCCCGGCAGCCTCGGCCGACGAGAAACTCGCGGCAGATAAGTACGAAACACTCGGGTCGATCCTCGGTCAACTCAATGAACGGGAGCAGGAAGCCATCAGCCTGAGATTCGCCCTGCACGGGCTCTCGAAACCGATGACACTCGAACAAATTGGCGACCGACTGGGGGTTTCAAAAGAGCGAACCCGGCAAATTATCAACACTGGTCTCGAAAAATTGAGGCAAATTGCTGGAGACATCGGTCTTGAACTTTCACTGGATGACTGAAATTCAGTCACTCCCAGCCAGAAGCCCTTCGATGTAAGAAACTGTGACTTTCAAATGAGCCAGTTCCTCGCAAGCTCTTCCTGATGTGACTTTTCGAACCCAAATCTGGAAAATGGTGTCGTAAGCCGGATTCCGAAAGAAACGAAGTCTCGACAATGCCGCGGAAGACCGATTAAGTCTCCGACTTCAATTAGGGAAACCTGGAATTAAAGCCACACAGGAGTTCACGGCTTACCTTGAATGCAACGACTTGCCTGATATCATCCCGCCGGTTTTGCACCGTTTGACTCGCTCTCAGATGGCGTTCAAACGTGCAAGTCGATGTGGCACCAAAGTTAACATGCTGAATTCGCAGCCGAATGTTGTCGATCGAGATGTTTAGAGAGTGCTGCAAACCGAAGCACGTTTTTCACTGCAAGGCCAGAATACGGTATTTTGAATTGATTCCTGAGTTTGAAGCCGGTTCAAAGCGACAAATTACGACGCCAGTGTAGCTCAATTGGCAGAGCAGCGGTTTTGTAAACCGCAGGTTGAGGGTTCGAGTCCCCCCGCTGGCTTTTCTGCACTTAGATCAATTCCTGTTTACTTCACATTCGATTTCGAAGTCGCTACAGTCCCGCGGCTTTCGAAAACTGCGAGTGCGGTGCGTCCACCGTCCATTGTGGTCGTGGAGTGATTTGAGTCGTGGTTAACCGGGGGGGGAATACCCGAGCGGCCAAAGGGGCCAGACTGTAAATCTGGTGGCTCAGCCTTCGCAGGTTCGAATCCTGCTTCCCCCATTACGTTTTGATGATTGATTTTTACGTTTGCATTTGTTTGGATTTGTTGCGGGTGTAGCTCAACGGTAGAGCCCCAGCCTTCCAAGCTGGTTGTGAGGGTTCGATTCCCTTCACCCGCTCTCGGATTTTTGGGAATGTGGTTGGCAAGGCCACAAAGCTGAGGCTTGCCAAGCGGCCCATGACCTTGGGATTTGCTGCTGTAGCTCAGTTGGTAGAGCGCGTCCTTGGTAAGGACGAGGTCATGGGTTCAAGTCCCATCAGCAGCTTTTGTGTAGGCAAAATTGCCTGCGGTGGTTTTTCTGGCAGGGCAGACTCACTGGGTTCAACAGTCCGTGCGGCCCGCGCTTCATGTACCTGGTTAAGTTAAGGACGGGAACTAGTTCCAATGGCCAAAGACACTTTTAATCGTAAAGACAAGACGCACGTCAACGTGGGGACGATTGGCCACATCGACCACGGTAAGACGACAACAACAGCCGCCCTGCTCGCTGTGCAAGGGGCTAAGGGGCTCGCGGAATTCAAGAGCTACGCCGATATTGCCAAGGGTGGTACTGTTCGCGATGACACCAAGACAGTTACTATTGCTGTGTCGCACGTCGAGTATGAATCAGAGACTCGCCACTACGCTCATATCGACTGTCCGGGGCATGCTGACTATATCAAGAACATGATTACTGGTGCTGCCCAGATGGATGGGGCGATCCTGGTTGTCTCCGCCGCTGACGGCCCGATGCCGCAGACTCGTGAGCACATTCTGCTCGCTCGTCAGGTGAATGTGCCGGAACTGGTTGTCTTTCTTAATAAGTGTGACCTCGTCGACGACGAGGAGTTGCTTGAGCTGGTTGAGATGGAAGTTCGTGAACTTCTGTCCAACTACGGATTCGAAGGCGACGACATTCCGCTCGTGAAGGGGAACGCTAAGGGTGCACTTGACAACCCGGACAAGGAAGAGTTCTCAAGCTGTATCACAGAACTTGTCGCCACCCTGGATGCTCATATACCGGCCCCTGAACGTATGACGGATCGTCCGTTCCAGATGGCTGTTGAAGATGTCTTCTCTATCGAAGGTCGCGGAACAGTCGCGACCGGCCGAATCGAGCAAGGCATCGTAACTGTTGGTGAGAAAATTCAGATCGTTGGTCTTGCCGACACGCAGGAAACAACCGTCACTGGCGTTGAAATGTTCAATAAGACGCTCGATTCGGGCCAGGCAGGCGATAACGTCGGCATCCTGCTTCGCGGAACCAAGAAGGACGACATTCAGCGAGGCCAGGTCCTTGCGGCACCGGGGACTATTAACCCGCACACGAAGTTTGAATGCGAAGTTTACGTCCTGAGTAAGGAAGAAGGCGGCCGGCATACGCCGTTCTTTAGCGGCTATCGGCCACAGTTCTACTTTCGGACTACCGACGTAACCGGTTCTTCGAATCTCCTTGGTGGGGCAGAAATGTGCATGCCGGGAGACAATGTTAAGCTGGAAGTCGAACTGGGCAAGCCAATCGCCATAGAAGATAATAGCCGCTTCGCCATCCGTGAAGGCGGTCGAACTGTCGGCTCAGGCGTTGTTACAAAGATTATTGAGTAGTCATCAGTTAACCTCCGAGCCTGCAGCGCCGTTGCAGGCTTAGTCTTTTTTATTGAGTGTCTCGGATTCATAGAGCTGGAAGCGAGATTTAGTAATGCGAGAGTACGTCTGGCTTGAATGCACTGAAACTGGACTCCGAAACTATCGGATTCAGAAAGAAACTCGCGGCACAGAGCGGTTGGAACTTAAAAAGTACTGCCCGAAGCTACGCCGCCATACGATTCACAAAGAGTCGCGCAAGAAGTAGCGAAGTCGTGACGCCTGTGTGAGTTACGGGCGTAGCTCAATTGGCAGAGCAGCGGATTCCAAATCCGCAGGTTGGGGGTTCAAGTCCTCCCGCCCGTGTTTAGCGAGTACAGGACACCTGCTTTGGCTAGCCAAAGCTCAAGTAAGAATTGGAATTTCAGCGTGGCGCAGAATAGTGGCGGCACATTCTTGTCTGAGTTATTCAGTTTCGGGTTGTATAAACGCAGCCAGGGACGACTCGCACGGCGACTCTCGGGTGTCGCCGTTGCAGCTATCGCCATTCTGGGTGCCTGGTCGTTCCAGGTGACGTTTGCAGCAGAATGGTCAGCCCCTGTTAAGTACGGAGTCCCGGGTACAGTCGCCGTGCTCGGGTGCTGGTTGGCTTTTCGCGTTATTCATTTTGAGAAATTTGCAGAGTTTTTGATTGCGACTGAAACCGAAGTCGAAAAGGTTCACTGGCCTGATCGCCAGCACGTGCAACGTGCGTCGGTAGTCGTTATCGTGACGATGCTTTTGATGGGGGGAATGTTGTTCCTCTTTGATATCGTTTGGCGTTTTGTGTTTTCATACATTGGCTTTCTTCAGCTTGTCGACTGACCCATTTATAATGGACAGGTCGGCTCCTCGAAGTAGTTCAGTCGGATTCGGTATTTTCGCAGGAGACCAGGTTCGTGGAGCCGAGCGAAGTTCAAAGTGTTGAAGCCGAACCAAAACTGATTTGGTATGTGCTGAAAGTTCAAACGAATCGAGAAAATTCGATTCGCAAGTCACTTGCGAGAAGAATTGCTCGCGAGGGCTTAGAGGAATACTTCGGCGAGATTATTATTCCAACAGAGCGAATTGTCGAAACTAAAGGCGGCAAGAAAAAAGTAAGAGAACAGAAGTTATACCCCGGTTACGTCATGATTCAGATGATTCTGAATGACGAAACCTGGTATCTGGTACGGGACACATCCGGTGTCGGCGACTTCACTGGAGCAGCGGGTAAGCCGCATCCGATGGACGAGTCGGAAGTCGAGAGAATGCTCGGCCTCGAGCAACAAAAAGAAGATGAACCTACAAAGGTCAAAATTGAGTTTCGTGTCGGCGATGTCGTTAAAATTACGACTGGACCATTCGAAACCTTTGAAGGCGAAATTGACTCAATCGACGAAGCGACTGGCAAGATTTCAGTACTGATCGAAATCTTTGGACGTCCGACGCCAGTTGAACTTGAGTATCACGAAGTTGAACGTCCCTGATCCGGGCGAAACTCAGACACAAGATTTTGATAACACATCCGCGATTTGCGGCTCAGGAAGACGACGATGGCTAAACAGGTTACCGCACAGGTAAAGGTACAGATTCCTGCAGGGCAAGCGACGCCTGCACCTCCAGTTGGTACCGCACTGGGTCCTCACGGCGTGAACATCGGGCAGTTTGTCCAGGGGTTCAACGAGAAGACTCGTGAACTCAATGGGACAATTGTTCCTGTCATCATCACAATCTTCAATGACCGGTCATTTGAATTCGAGGTCAAGAGCCCGCCCGCGGCTGTTCTGCTTAAGCAATATGCCCAGGTGGCAAAAGGCGCTGGCAACCCACGAACTGACCGCGTTGGGTCAGTTACGAAGGATCAGGTGCTTGAAATTGCTCGAACAAAGATGGCAGACCTGAACACCAGGAACGAAGGGCAGGCCTGCCGAATCATCGAAGGAACGGCACGAAGCATGGGGATCGAAGTGACAGCGAGCAGCTGATTTATCTATCCCAGTGGTGGATGACATGCATAGCCAGCAATGAACTAAGCGGTCGGAGTGCGAACTGTTTGACCATCAACAGACGCTCTCTATTAATCTGATTTTAAAACTGTGATGGCAGACTGCCCTTGCGGCAGTCGTTGAAAGAAAAATAATGGCAAAACCGTCAAAACGCATGAAGCTCCTGCGCGAGTACGCAGAGGGCGTTGGGCCAGTCGCACTCTCCGCTGCAGTTCGCGAACTCAAAGGCCTTGAGTCGAAGCTGCCGAAAGATGTCAAGCCTTGCCGCTTCGACCAGAGTGCTGAGCTTGCTGTACGATTGGGAGTTGACCCAAAGCAGTCTGACCAGTTGATTCGCGGTTCGATCGTTCTTCCGCACGGCATCGGCAAATCACAACGAGTAATTGTGTTCGCCCAGGGCGACAACGTCGCCGCCGCCCAGGAAGCCGGAGCTGACGAAGTTGGTGGTAAAGAACTCGCCGAAAAAGTCAAAGGCGGCTGGCTCGACTTTGATGTCACGATCGCCAGTCCCGACATGATGGGCGTTGTCGGCCCTCTTGGGCGCGTACTTGGACCTCGCGGGCTGATGCCTTCCCCGAAGGCAGGCACCGTCACTCAGGACGTCGGCAAGGCTGTTAAGGAATATAAGGCTGGTAAAGTGGAATTTCGAGTTGACGCCGGGGCGAATGTTCATTGCGTCGTTGGTAAGTTGTCTTTCTCAGAAGAGCAGTTGACCGAAAACGCCGCCGCCCTTCTTGACCTTGTCCTGTCGCTGAAGCCAACAACCGCCAAGGGCATTTATGTCCGCGGAGCGACACTGTCCGCAACAATGTCGCCAGGTATCTCCGTAACGATTTGATTCAAACTCCGAGCGACCGGCGGAACGACGAATTCAAGTCGAAGACGCTGGCTTAAGCTCCTAACGGCATTGTGGTGGGATAAATCCGATGAGCAGGTTCATCAAAGAGCACATTATCACAGAACTCGAAGATCAATTACGTGATCGCGGCGAAGTTCTTGTGGTTGACTTGTCCAGGCTAACAGGTACAGACGCAAACCGGCTTCGCGTCGAACTCGGACAGAACAACATCGAAACTCTTGGTGTCAAGAATTCACTTGCTCGCCTGGCAGCGAGCCGGGTTGGCCTTGAAGCTCTGAATTCAATCCTTGAAGGGCCTTCTACGCTGGTCTGGGGTGGCGAGGATATTGTTGCCCTCTCAAAGCAGATCACTGCATGGACTCAAGAGTTCGCAGAACTACAGATTAAAGGCGCAGCCGTTGAAGGCCAAACTCTGGATGCTGCTGGCGTCGAAAAACTAAGCAAGAGTCTTGGGCGACCAGAGCTACTGTCAAAAATTGCAGGCTTGATTTTGAGCCCTGCTGGAAATATCGCTGGAGCACTGCTTGGCACTGGCGGCACAGTTGTCGGCCAGGTCAAGAGCCACAGCGAACACGAAGAATAAGCCGGAATGGAAGTCTGTTCGAATCGATACTGAAATTTGAGACACGAGTCCGCGGCACGTGCCGCTTCTGTTATTTCCTTGCTAAGGCTGGAGTCTGACTCTTAGCAAGCCTGTTGAAGACCGTCTGCCTGCTGGGAGAAGACTCCCATTTCCACTACGGTGGTACCAGCAGCAGTCGGATATTCGAGACACAAGTTTTCGTTTTCTGGAGTTAAGAGTAATGTCCGAAGAAGCAGCAGTTGCCGAATTCAGCGATGGCACAAAAGACCTGGGCGATAAGATCGTCGCGTTAACCCTCCTCGAAGCTAAATCACTGGCTGACTATCTCGAGCAGGTCCACGGAATCAAACCAGCCGGTGGTGCCGTCATGATGGGCGCTGCCCCGAGTGGTGACTCTGGAGACGGCGGCGGAGAAGCCGAAAAAACGGAATTTGATGTTGTCCTCACTGGCTTCGGCGACAACAAGATTGCCGTCATTAAAGTCGTCCGCGCGGCAACTGGCCTTGGCTTGAAAGAAGCCAAGGCAGTGGTCGAAGGAGCTCCGAAGGCACTGAAAGAAGGCGTCTCGAAAGAAGATGCCGAAAAACTGAAAGAAGAAGTCGAAGGCGCAGGCGGTGCAGTCGAAATCAAGTAGGCACTGCTCAGCTGATGCTTGAAAGCTGATCGTTCATTGAGCAACTGGCTGCATTTATTGAACGTAGCGTCTTACTGACGGCGGCTTACTGCTTTGCAATTCGGTTGACTACCAGAAACGTCCAGCCAGATCAGGGTGCGTTATGCTTGCATCCTGATCTGAGTGGTCTTGGTTTTTATTCTGGTTGAATTTCTTTGAAGGCGTATCATGATACGCCACGCAAAGACTCATCGACAGGTAGTCACACTGTTACTTATCTAGTGAGTTTTATCGAGCGGGCTAATATTCGGCCCCGCAGGGGTGCAGATTCTGTTCCGATGGCGCATAATCTCTGCCCAACGTTGATCTCGCGGAGCCTTCACCAGCAGAATGCTCTCGTCATGGCTGTCTTTCAGTATCCAGCTACGAATGGATTCCCGCCGTGCTTAAGTGCCATTTGGCTCTGGCTTACGAACTGATTTACGTTGTGTCCCGTTGTTGCGTCACGCTTTTGGAACTTCATACGGTGACCCCACTCCGAGCTTCCTTCGCTCCTGCCCTTATGGATGACATGGCTCTGCGTGCTCGAAGTTTTCAGCCAGACTGCAGGTGTCGCTTCCGACCTGCATTGAATTGTGACCTCATCCTTTCATCTGACGGATAGTTGACATATGCCGATTCCTTCGAAGCGAACTGTTGCAGCTGACGACGTCCGGGTAATGGGGTCGCTTGAGTGTGCACAGCCTATCGAAACGCTGACTCAACTGCAGAACGACTCGTATGATCGGTTTCTGCAAAAGAATCTCGCGTCGCGAGAACGCACTAGCGTCGGATTGGAATCAATCCTTCGCGAGATTTTCCCAATCGAGAGCTATGACGGGCAGTACTCATTGGAGTATGTCCGTTACGAACTCGGTAAGCCGCGATACACGCCGGTTGAATGCAGCCAGCTTCGTCTGACGTTCGGTCGCCCATTCCGCGTGCTGCTGCGTTTAAACAAAGAGCAACCGATCGAAGAAGAAGTCTACCTTGGTGACATGCCAATTATGCTTGGCGGCGGCGAGTTCATCATCAACGGTGCTGAGCGTGTCGTTGTGAGCCAGTTGCACCGATCGCCTGGTGTCGACTTCGTTCTTGCTTCGGAACCAGGTGAACGCAAAGCCTACTCGTGCCGAGTAATTCCTGAACGCGGGAGCTGGATCGAGCTCAACCCAACGAAGAAAGACGGGCTGGCCGTTCGGATTGATCAAAGTGGTAAGTTTGCAGCCACTACCCTTCTTCGAGCAATGGGACAGGAGTTCTCGTCCAATACTCAACTGGCAAATCTGTTCTACGATGTCCGAGACCAGAAAGTCAGCGAAAAGCTTGAGAAGAAAACCGTCGCCGCCGACGTGATCTTCCCTGGTGGTCACGAACAGTGCGGCGAGATCATCATTGAGTTTGGTGAAGTCCTGACCGCCGAACATATCGTCAAGATCAAAGATGCCAAGATTAAAACGATCAGCGTCATCGACGAAGTTAATGACCAGTTGATTCTGAATACGATTCGTGAAGACGTCACCTCCAGCCACGAAGAAGCGTTGCTCAGGATCTACCAGAGACTTCGGCCTGGCAATCCGCCAGCGCTTGATAAGGCCATTGATCTGTTCCGGGACAGATTCTTTGATCTTAATCGTTATCGCCTTGGGACTGTCGGACGATTCAGAATCAATCGAAAATTCCAACAGGACGTTTCAGAAGACGAGATGACTCTCGCTTCAGAAGACTACGTCAATGCAGTGCGGTACTTGATCCGTCTTCGGACCAACGACCCGACGGCCTATGTCGACGATATTGACAACCTCGGCAACAGACGCCTGCGAACGATTGACGAATTGGCCGCCGATGAGATCCGTAAAGGCTTTCTGAAACTTCGTCGAACAGTCCAGGAAAGAATGAGCCTGAAGGACGTTGAAGAAATGACGCCCCGAACGCTCGTTAACCCGAAGAGCGTTTCAGCAGCCATCGAATACTTCTTTGGAAGAAGCGAATTGTCTCAGGTTGTCGACCAGACAAATCCGCTGTCAATGCTGACTCACGAACGCCGTCTGAGTGCACTGGGGCCAGGCGGCCTTAACCGTAAGCGTGCCGGCTTCGAAGTTCGTGACGTTCACATTTCCCACTATGGCCGAATATGCCCGATCGAGACCCCCGAAGGTACGAACATCGGCCTGATCTCCAGCCTGGGTATCTTTTCGCAAGTTGACGACTACGGCTTTCTGATTACTCCATATCGAAAGATCGTCAAAGGCAAGCTCAGTGACGAGATCGACTACCTGCGTGCCGACGAAGAATCTGAACACTTCGTCATCCCTGCCGACACACCGGTTAAGAAAGGAAAACTTGCTGAAGATCGAGTGCTTGCTCGACATCGCAACGACGTTAAGTGGGTCAGTGCAGCGCAGGCGGAATATATTGATGTTTCGCCTGCCCAGATGGTCGGTGTCTCTGCCTGCTTGATTCCGTTCCTTGAGCACGACGATGCGAACCGAGCTCTGATGGGCTCGAACATGCAACGACAGGCAGTCCCGTTGCTGATCGCAGAGAAACCAGTTGTTGGCACCGGAATGGAACCCATCGTTGCCCGCCACTCAGGAATGCTTATCCAGGCTGAAAAGGCTGGAAAAGTCACTTATGTTGACGGAACGGTCGTTGAGGTTGATGGAAAGCGTTACCCGCTTCGCAAATTCACAGGGCTTAACGAGCGTACGTGCCTTAATCAGAAACCAATCGTCGGTATGGGCGACAAGGTTAAGAAAGGGCAACTGCTGGTTGACAGTGCAGCGACACAGGATGGTGAGCTTGCTCTTGGACGAAACGTGCTTGTCGGTTTTATGTCGTGGAATGGCTACAACTTTGAAGACGCGATCATTCTGTCAGAGCGTCTCGTTAAAGAAGATGTCTACACCTCGATCCACATCGATGAATTCGACGTCGAAATTCGTGAAACTAAACTGGGACGTGAAGAGTTCACTCGCGACATCCCGAACGTGAGCGAGAAGGCGCTTCGAAACCTGGACGAAAGTGGTGTGGTCAGCATCGGAACGCGAGTTTCTCCCGGTGACGTCCTTGTCGGAAAGGTGTCTCCTAAAGCGAAGTCAGAACTCACGCCGGAAGAGAAGCTGCTGCACGCGATCTTTGGACGTGCCGGCGAAGATGTGAAGAACGAATCGCTCGAAGTCCCCAGCGGCGTTGAAGGAATCGTGATTCACACTGAAAAGTTCTCACGCAAAATGAGTCTGTCTGAATCAGAGAAAAAACAGCTCGATGATCAGGTTGCAGAAACTGAAAATTTCGGCAACGAGGCGGTCGCAACGGCCTTCCAGGTCTTCCTGAAAGATTTTGAAAAAGCTCTTGGCGAAGTTGTTAAGGGCGAAGAAGGTGTCGCCATCGCGAAGAGCTCTGACAATAGTCAGATCGCAGCCTTTGCTTCACAGTTCATGAGTTGGTTTGACAAGCTGGAACTGCGTAGCCCTCAAAAACTTTCGGCGTGCCGTAAAGTCATCAAAGACTCTTTCGGTGCTGTGGAAGAGGCAATCGACACACGAGATCACGCGGTCAACAGCCTGAAGCGAGGCGATGAGCTTCAGAATGGCGTCCTGCAGATGATTAAGGTCTATGTTGCATCGAAACGGCAGATTTCTGTAGGCGACAAAATGGCTGGTCGTCACGGAAACAAAGGGGTGATCTCGAAGGTTCTCCCCGTTGAAGACATGCCATACCTTGAGGACGGTACTCCTCTCGACATCCTGCTGAACCCGCTTGGTGTTCCGAGTCGTATGAATGTCGGGCAGATCCTGGAAACGCATCTCGGCTGGGCGGCGGCCAAATTGGGCTTCCGCTGCTACTGCCCGGTCTTCGACGGGCCAGAAGAGTCGTTGATTAACGGTCTCCTGAAAGAAGCTGGACTCCCGGAAGACGGCAAGGCTGTTCTGCACGACGGGCGAACTGGTGAACAACTTGAGCAGAAAGTAACCGTTGGCTACATCTACATGCTCAAGCTGCATCATCTTGTTGACGACAAGATTCACGCACGGGCAACTGGACCATATTCTTTGATTACGCAACAGCCATTGGGTGGGAAAGCCCGCTTTGGTGGTCAGCGATTTGGAGAAATGGAAGTGTGGGCTCTTGAAGCTTACGGAGCGGCCTACATTCTCCAGGAATTGCTCACCGTCAAGAGTGACGATGTAGAAGGTCGAACCAAAATCTACGAATCGATGGTCAAAGGCGAAAACACGCTGGAAGCTGGAACTCCTGCCAGTTTCGACGTTTTGACAAACGAAATTCGCGGTCTGGCTTTGAACCTTACGCTCGAAAAGAACGCAGTCTGACGAGGCTGCAAAATGGTGGACGCCCTCGCGCGTTTCGCCGGTCAGTCACGACTGGCTATCGAGCGAGGTTACTGATTCAAACTCCCAACTGCTTTCGATATGAGGTCTGGTATGAGTACTGGCGAAGCCACCGGATACGAAAAAGTCAACGATTTTGGTGCAGTGCGTATCGCTTTGGCGAGTCCGCACGACATTCGCGGCTGGTCGTTCGGTGAAGTCAAAAAGCCGGAAACGATTAACTACCGAACATATCGACCAGAGCGGGACGGCCTGTTCTGCGAACGAATCTTCGGACCTGAGAAAGACTGGGAATGTGCCTGCGGAAAGTACCGCGGCATGAAGTACAAAGGAATGATCTGCGATCGTTGCGGCGTCAAAGTGACTCACAGCCGTGTCCGGCGAAAGCGAATGGGGCACATCGAGCTCGCCGCTCCAGTCGTCCATATCTGGTTCTTCAAAGCAATGCCGAGCCGTCTGGGCGCGTTGCTTAACATGAAGACAACGAGTCTCGAAAAGGTGATCTATTTCCAGGATTACGTGGTTACAGATCCCGGCGACACGCCACTGCGTCCAGGACAACTGCTCACCGAAGACGAAGCTCGTGAGAAGCGACGCAAGTATGGCGCAGACAGCTTCGAGATCGAAATGGGAGCGGACGCAGTCAAGAATTTGCTGCTGCAACTTGACCTTGTCGATCTCTCGGTCAAGCTGAGAAAAGAGCTCGGCGAAACCGGCAGCCAACAGAAAATGAAAGAGCTGATCAAGCGGCTCAAAATCATTGAGCAGCTTCGCGACAGCCTGAACAAGCCAGAGTGGATGGTTCTGGACGTGATCCCTGTGATCCCGCCAGATCTGCGACCACTTGTGTTGCTTGACTCAGGTAACTTTGCCACAAGTGACCTCAACGACCTGTACCGCCGAATCATCAACCGAAACAACCGGTTGAAGAAACTGGTCGACCTGAACGCGCCGGAAGTCATCGTTCGCAACGAAAAACGAATGCTCCAGCAGTCTGTGGACGCTTTGTTTGATAATAACCGATGTAAGCGTCCGGTCCTCGGATCATCGAACCGGCCACTGAAGTCGCTGACGGACATGATCAAGGGTAAGCAGGGCCGCTTCCGCGAAAACCTGCTTGGAAAGCGCGTCGACTACTCAGCCCGAAGTGTGATTGTCGTCGGGCCAGAACTGCATCTTCATCAGTGTGGTCTGCCGAAGAAGATCGCCTTGGAATTGTTTCAGCCGTTCATTATTCGCCGGCTTAAAGAACTCGGGCACGCCGACACGATCAAATCTGCGAAGCGAATGCTTGAGCGTAAGGATGAAGAGGTCTGGGACATCCTTGATGAAGTCATCACGAACCACCCGGTGATGCTTAACCGTGCTCCGACGCTTCACCGCATGGGTATACAGGCATTTGAGCCAACTCTTGTCGAAGGGAACGCGATCCGTCTGCACCCACTCGTGTGTCGAGGCTTCAACGCCGACTTCGATGGCGACCAGATGGCTGTCCACCTGCCGCTTTCAATCGAAGCTCAGGTCGAAGCTCACACATTGATGATGGCAACACACAACATCTTCAGTCCCTCGAACGGTGCACCGATTATCAGTCCTTCGCAGGACATCGTCATGGGCTGCGGGTTCATGTCGGTTAAACGTCCCGGCCGTCCCGGTGAAGGCATGGTCTTCTCGAATACGAACGAAGTGCACACAGCACTCGGACATGACAAGGTGGCGATGGACGCTGCGGTCAAGGTTCGCATGCCTAAAGATAAAAAAGTCGTCGGTGAAGGCTCCGATGGCTACATCCAGGGTGGGCTGATCGAGACCTGCCCTGGTCGGGTTGTCTTTAACGATATTCTCGCCCCCCAGATGGCTTTCTACAATCTGAGCCTGAAAGGAAAGGACCTTTCTCGAGTTATCTCGGACTGCTACCTTCAACTTGGCCGTCGAGCAACGATTGGCCTGCTCGACCGAATGAAAGCCATCGGCTTCAAAGAATCGACGAAGTCTGGACTGTCATTCGCAACAAGCGACCTTGTGACATCGCCTGAGAAAGAAAAGATTATTGCGGATTCTGAGACGCTCGTTCTGAAACAGCAGAAGCTGTACGACCGTGGGATCATCACCGACCAGGAACGTTACAACCAGGTTCTTGATATCTGGACGCACGCTCGTGAAGCCATTACCAAATCAATGATGGTGGAGCTAAAGAACGACATCCGGGATAACGGGCATTATATGAATCCGATCTACCTGATGGCCGAGTCGGGTGCTCGTGGTGGTCAGGAGCAGATTCGACAGCTCGCTGGTATGCGTGGCCTGATGGCCAAGCCAAGTGGTGAGATCATTGAAACACCGATTAAGTCAAACTTCCGTGAAGGCCTTACCGTACTTGAGTACTTCAGTTCGACTCACGGTGCCCGAAAAGGCCTGGCAGATACAGCTCTGAAGACGGCGGACTCCGGTTACCTGACAAGAAAACTTGCTGACATCTGCCAGAACATGGTCATCACGTGTGAAGACTGTAGTACCGCTCGCGGAATCACTCGTGGAATTGTTTACCGTGGTGAAAAAGTCGAAGTCAGTCTCGCTGACTCTGTTCGTGGTCGCGTCAGCCGTACGAACATCGTGAATCCGATCACCGACGAAGTGATCGTTCGCGAGGGTGAACTTATCACTCACGGGATCGCTCACAAAATCGAAGAGCTCGGGCTTGAGAGAATTCAGGTCCGTAGCCCAATGACCTGTGAAGCTCCTCTTGGACTTTGCCGGCTTTGCTACGGGATGGACCTCTCGACAGGACAGAAGGTCGAAGATGGACTCGCTGCCGGAATCGTCGCCGCACAGAGTATCGGCGAGCCTGGGACACAGTTGACGATGCGGACATTCCACATCGGCGGTGTGGCATCGACGGATGTCGAACAGTCTGACTTGAAGTCGCGACGGACTGGTAAAGTTCGCTATGCAAGAATGCGAAGCGTTACCAACGCCGAAGGGAACCAGATCGTCCTGACGCGAAACGCTGAAATTATTCTGGTCGACGCAAAAGGCCGTGAACTCGAAAAATACTCGATCCCTAACGGTGCAACTCTTGCCGTCAAAGAAGAGGACAAGGTCGATTCCGGTCAGGTTCTTTGCCAGTGGGACCCCCACGCCGTGCCAATTCTTGCCGAAGTCGGCGGTAAGGTTCGCCTTGAGGATTGCGTCGAAGGACAGACGATGCGAACTGAGACCGAAGTCACCGGTCACATTCGTCGAACAATCGTCGAACACAAGGGCGACCTCCACCCGCAGATCATTCTGGAAGACTCAACTGGTAAGATTCTCGACTTCTATTACTTGCCAGAGCGAGCGAGTTTGGAGGTTAACGACGGTGATGCAGTCACTGCCGGCGCCGTTGTCGCTAAGACTCCACGTGAAGCTGCTGGTACACAGGACATCACAGGCGGTCTGCCACGAGTCACTGAACTGTTCGAAGCTCGTAAGCCGAAAGATCCGGCCATCATGGCTGAGGTTGATGGCGAAATTGAATTGCCTCAAGAACGCAAACGAGGCAAACGAATCATCGTCGTTAAAGGTGAAGATGGAACAGAAGTTGAACACATTATCCCGCCCGGTAAGCCGCTACTTGTTCATGCGGGCGACTTTGTCAGCGCAGGTGATGCTCTAGTCCGCGGTCCTCTAGTTCCACACGACATTCTGCGGGTTAGTGGCGTAGAGGCCGTTCAACAGTATCTCCTTCACGAGATTCAGACCGTTTACCGGTCGCAGCGAGTGGAAATTGACGATAAGCACATCGAAATCGTCGTTTCTCAGATGCTACGAAAAGTTAAGATCAGCGATCCTGGCGATACGCAGCTTCTACCGGGAGCCACGATCGACAAATACGAGTTTCGCGCTGCTAACCAGCAGATTCGAAAGTCCGTCAGCGTTTCAGAACCAGGCAGCACAGAATACGAACCGGGCGATGTCGTCCTGTTGACGGAACTGGAATCAGTGAATGCGGAAATTGAGGCTGACGGGGGCGTACCGGCGACCTTTACGAAAGCTCGGCCATCAAAAGCTGTGACACAGCTCCTCGGGATCACTAAAGCAGCAGTTCAAAGCGAAAGTTTCATCTCAGCTGCATCATTCCAGGAAACAACCAAGGTTTTGACAGAAGCTGCATTGGGTGGTCGGGTCGATCACTTGGTTGGGCTGAAGGAAAACGTTATCTTAGGACACCTGATTCCTGCCGGAACGGGTTTCCATTCACATCAGGATTCAGACGTTCGAATTCGTCCAGAAGCCTTGCAGGAGTTACAGGCTGAGAAGGACCGTATTATGGCGGCCCGCATGAATTTGCTTAACGAGAGCAATGACGCTTCACTTCTGTTTGGGTCATATGTGGCTCCTGAGCAAACTGACGTCGAACAGCCATAAACATCCTCAAATTTTTCATTACAAATAAACTTGGCAGTCGCTAAGCGGTTGCAGCCAGTACGGTTTTCAGGATTCACTCTCTAATGCCAACGATTAACCAACTCATCCGGAAGCCTCGTAAGAAACAGCAAGCCAAGAGCAAAACACCACTGCTGGAAGATTGTCCGCAGAAGCGTGGTGTTTGCCTTCTGGTGAAGACTGTGACTCCCAAAAAGCCGAACTCTGCGTTACGTAAAGTGGCTCGTGTCCGCCTTTCGAACGGTAAGGAAGTAACGGCTTACATCCCGGGCGAAGGGCACAACCTGCAGGAACACTCCATCGTTCTTGTTCGCGGTGGTCGAGTCCGTGACCTGCCTGGTGTTCGCTATAAGGTGATTCGAGGCGTCCTTGATACGCTCGGCGTCAGCGGTCGTCAGCAGGCTCGCAGTCGCTACGGTGCTAAGCGAGCCAACTAGGCGCGCGTATTGCATCTGATACTTTGTAACCACGCTAAGAGTCCACAGTTCAGCCTGGTGGTCAGGCGAAGTTTAAAATTGAATTACGGGAAGAGATTCTCGACACAAATTCGGGAACAGTACCATGAGCGAAACAATGGGCGCAGAGTATGTGCCAACACATCGTGATGTTGAAGCAGATCCACGATTCAACTCAAAACTGGCAACCAAGTTCATTAATTGTCTGATGCTTGATGGCAAAAAGAGCGTCGCGACGCAGGTTTTCTATGACGCACTTGAGATCATTGGAAAGCGAATGACCGACGTCGAGGCCTACACTGTTTTTGCAGTAGGATTAGAGAACGTAAAACCGCACATCGAAGTACGGTCAAAGCGAGTTGGTGGAGCCACTTACCAGGTTCCAACGCCCGTTAGCCCACGGCGACGTCAGGCACTCGGGATCCGATGGATGCTCGAAGCAGTCCGAGGAAAGAAGGGCCGACCGACAGCACAAAGTTTGGCTGACGAACTGATGGGTGCCTATAAACGTGAAGGTGCTGCCTTCACCAAGCGAGACAACGTTCACCGCATGGCTGATGCCAACAAAGCGTTTTCTCACTTCGCCTGAGAATATCGCCGCAATTTCCGCACGAGCCGATGGAGCATTACTGCTTTGTCGGCTCGTTGTGCGTACGTAGCCAAAGATTCTTTACATACGTGACGCCAACCGACTTCTTCCGCCGCATCGGCAGCAAAACCTTGCTAAGGACAGAAGAACGCGATACGCCCAGGAATACCGACCACAAATAGACTACGTCGGAGTCAACGCGAAACGACAGCCGACTCGTGATACAAAGCAGGATAACGCTCGGCGACACAAATTTAGCTTTAAAGCAAATGGCAAGTGGGAAAGACAATGGCCAATCAGTTGGAACTTGTTCGTAACATCGGGATCATTGCTCACATCGATGCCGGAAAGACTACGACGACAGAGCGAATTCTCTACTTCGCCGGGACGTCGCACCGAATGGGTGAAGTCGACGACGGCACCACAACCACTGACTTCGACCCAGAGGAAGCTCAGCGTGGCATTACAATCTACTCTGCATGCGTGACAACGTCATGGAATGGCGCAACGGTCAATATCATCGACACGCCGGGGCACGTCGATTTCACGGCAGAAGTAGAACGTTCACTCCGAGTTTTAGACGGAGCCGTCGTCGTTTTTAGCGCCGTAGAAGGAGTCGAGGCTCAGAGCGAAACAGTCTGGCGACAAGCAGACCGGTACAACGTCCCGAGAATCTGCTTCATCAACAAGCTCGATCGGACCGGCGCCGATTTTCAGCGAACTTTCGACGAAATAAGAACTCGTCTGTGCGAAAGCGCTGGTTCAGAGAGACAGCTGGCCCCAATAACGATCCCGCTGACGTCTATTGGGGATGCGGACGGTCTCGATCCTGACCGTACGGTCGTGAACCTACTCAATCGGAAGCTTCTCGTATTCTCGGGGGATGACAACAATTGGCAGATGCATGAAGTCGCTGTTCCAGAACACTTGGTCGACGATGTCGAAAGCTGGCGAACAGCCCTCATCGACACCGTTTGCCAGTTCGATGACGATGCAATGGAGCTCTACTTTGCTGAAGAAGACCTTTCGGCAAAGCAACTAAAGACAACCATTCGTGCCGCCACGATCACTGGCAAACTAACCCCCGTCTTTGCCGGTACGGCGTTGAAATGCGTTGGCGTTCAACCGGTCCTTGACGGAGTTGTTGACTTTCTCCCAAGCCCTCTTGAGCGTCCGCCAGTTGAAGGCATCGCCCCATCAGCTCCAACAGGGGTGAAACCTGAAGCCCTGACCCGAGCCGCTGACCCGAAGGCACCATTCTGCGGATTGCTTTTCAAGATCGTTGCCGACAAACACAACGACCTCTATTTCATGCGAGTCTACTCCGGAACAATTTCAAGCGGCTCCCGCATGATCAACCCAAGAACGGGCAAGAAAGAATTCATCACTCGACTATGGCACATTCAAGCGGACTCGCGAGAAAAAATCGAGCAGGACTCGGCGCGGGCTGGCGAAATCGTCGGAGTCGTTGGCATCAAAGATTCGGTGACTGGCGACACTCTGTGTGATGCCAAATCACAGATCGTTCTTGAGCAGATCACATTTCCAGAAACCGTCATTTCGATGGCCGTCGAACCAGAAACAAGTGGTGACAAAGACAAACTGGAGCAAGTGCTTGCGCGACTCGGTCTGCAGGACCCAACATTCTCAGCCTCAATCGATCAGGACTCCGGCCAGACCATCATTTCCGGGATGGGCGAGCTTCACCTCGAAGTACTCAAGAACCGAATGGAACGAGAATTTAACCTGAAGATTCGGGTCCATAAGCCGAGGGTTACTTACAAAGAAACAATCTCGTCATCTCTTTCTGTTGAGGGCACTTTCGACAAAGAGACGTCGACCGGGCCAAACTTTGCTGCAGTCAAGTTGCGAATCGCTCCGGCAACTGAAGTAATCGGAGTGGACGTCTCCAGCGAGATCGATCTTAAGTCACTACCTGCGATTCACCGTGAAGTATTGGTAAATGCTGTCCGTGACGAAGCTCAAACGGGCATCCAGGGGTTTGCCATGACCCAGCTGAAAGTGTTCATCACAGACTTCCAGCATCGGGCGGGCGTCACGAACGAAACGGCAATTTATGCTGCCGTTGGTGAGGCATTTCAGTCTGCGCTGCAAACAGCAGAATCTGTGATTCTTGAGCCGATCATGAAACTCGAAATAAGCTGCCCGGACAACTCAACAGGCCCGATCCAATCCGATCTGAATTCACGACAAGCGATCGTGACAGGCACTGAAATCAGAAGTGGCCTGCACATCATCGACGCAGAGGCACCGCTCGCAAAAATGTTCGGCTACTCATCGAACGTCCGCAGCTTAAGCCAGGGCAGAGCATCCTTCACCATGGAGCCACTAAGGTACTCCCCTGCGACAGAATTACCCGATTACATGTAGCGCAACTTAGAGAGGTAGACGCCGGTCAGAAAACGTAGCGCCGGGCGGAGAGTGGCCGCCGGATTAAAAACGAGGCGCCCAGATGATCTGGAGTGCCTCCTTCAAACTGATCCACGTGTTATGAGAGTCTACCGGTCCCTGACCTGCCTCCCTTAAACTGGTCCGTCGTAAATGAGAAAATCGAGATAGATATCAGTCCTTCAGAACGAGGAGTTTTTGGAGATGAAGAAGTCTCGATTTACGAATGAGCAGATTGCTTTTGGTTTGCGGCAGGTGGAGTCTGGCACTCCAATCGACGATGCATGCTGCCAGTTTTGAAAGTCCCTTTCGAATGCCCAACTGGTCGACACCTTTCAGTTCAACGTCGAGAAGGACTGGAAACGGGACTGCGGTGCTGGCGTCATCGAGTCTGGTTTTCAGACATCGCGACAGGAAAGGAAGAACAATTTACATAACTAAATTAAAGGGTTCGACTCAAGCAGGAAGCCGGTTTTGAGTGAGGTTTGGGCTGCCTGCGCCGTGCTGGTCGAGCGTGCGGGAACAATCCCGTTTGGACACCACAACACACAAACGACAATATCAGAAATCAAAAAGAAAGAAGCCTGCCCGAGCTATGTCGGGCAGGCTCCTGAGAATTCAAATCGAGGTTTTCCGAGGATTCGCTGGCCGTTATGGGATCGCGAAAGTCAATCCGGTTACGACAGCGGCCTGATTGAGCGCAGCTGTGCTGTTCCACGGAATCTGGTGAGTTTGCTTCGGAGCACACTCGCCCGGTCGGTAATAGCCCAGGGCGTACTGCTTCCTGCAGACCGGGTCGATCGTCATCTGGTAAGGCAGACCAATCAGTTGCATGCCGAACTTGCCGACGGAAACGAACGGCTGGACCAGTTCGTGATGAACGTGCCCGTAGCGTTCCAGGCCGGCGTCCTGGAAGTACAGCGGGTTGTGATGCAGGTTCGATGCCTGCCACTGATAGAGTATCGCTTCGTAGTTGCGACCGCCGTCGCTGACGTCCCCGAGCTCAACTTCGGCCGGGGCGACGAATGCAGGATCAAGATCCTGCTCGATATGCGTACCCGGCTGGTAGTCAGCAAACGGCTGGATTTCACGGATGCTTTTCAGGTTACGTGGGTCGGAGTCCACTTTCTGATAGGCAGACTCGACAACGTCCACGCCCACGGAATCGTTCACTGGAGCCGCTTGAAACAGTCCCGGATCAAAGTTGTCGGCCGGTGCTGGCGGCACGGCGGATGGGCCATCGTTACTCTGTTCACCGTCTTGACTAACGAGAACGAAGACCGATGGCTCGTCCACGAAGTCGTGGCGTCCTGAACTTTGTTGCAGTCGGCCCGGCTCAGCAGCCTGGCTCTCGTCTGAGTAGAACTGTGGGTGCTCGGCCTTGTACTGCTCATAGCGTTTTTCAGCGGAGCGGCCTTTGAATTTCTGAAGTGCCTTCGAAAGGAAGGACTGTCTGCCAGGTTCGGCAGCGTTCACTGAAGCCGTGCCCAACGAGTCAATCAACGCTGACCCGGCCAGCAGAGACAGACCAAACACAGCAATCAGTCGTCGCCGACGTTTGCCGTTACGGTCGGTCAATCGGACCTGTGTAGTTGGGTGCTTCCTGCGTAATCGCAATATCATGGGGGTGATTCTCCCTGACCGAAGCTGCTGAAATCTGAATAAACCGAGCGTTCCGCAACTCTGGAATCGTCCGTGCTCCAAGGTAACCCATTCCTGCACGCAGCCCGCCCATGAGCTGATACAGGAAACTATTCAGCGGTCCCTTGTGAGGAACGCGCCCTTCAACTCCTTCAGGCACCAGCTTCCTGCCACCGTCTTTGCCGGAATCCTTTCCGGCTTGTCGGTAACGTTCACTGCTGCCTTTGACCATAGCTCCGAGAGACCCCATACCGCGGTACCTTTTGAAGGTTCGCCCCTGGTAAAGGATCAGTTCCCCCGGGCTTTCGTCCATTCCCGCCAGCAGACCACCGAGCATCACTGTGTTGGCACCTGCTGCCAGAGCTTTCGTTATGTCTCCGCTGAATCGAATTCCGCCGTCCGCAATGATCGGCACTCCCGAATCGCCGACGCCCCGCAGAGCATTCGTCACGGCAGTGAGCTGAGGAACGCCCACTCCCGAGATAATTCGAGTTGTGCAGATTGAACCCGGACCGATGCCGACCTTTACGGCGTCCGCTCCGGCTTCCACGAGATCACGAGCACCTTGCTCCGTCGCAACGTTGCCCGCGATGACGTCAATATCCTGCCACCGGGATTTCAGTTCACGGACGGTATCGATGACGTTCTTCGAATGTCCATGAGCCGAATCGACGGTCAGAACGTCCACGCCCGCGTTCAGCAGGCTTTCCGCACGTTCAAAATCGCCAACCCCGATCGCCGCTCCGACTCGCAACCTGCCCCGCCCGTCCTTCGACGCCTCCGGGTAGCGCAGATTTTTATCGATGTCTTTGATCGTGATTAATCCCTGTAATCGGTATTCTTCGTCAATCAGTAATAGTTTCTCCACCTTATTTTCCAGGAGAATCTTCTGAGCGGATACCAGATCTGTTTCTTCCGGTGCGGTGACGAGGTTTTCTTTCGTCATTACGTCTTTGATGCAGGTGTCTTCCCCTTCGAGAAACCGCAGGTCGCGACTGGTCAAAATGCCACGCAACTTGCCGTCTTCTTCAGTAATCGGGACGCCACCGATGTTCCGCTCGGTCATGATTTGCCGAGCTTCTCCCACGGTCGCACTCGGCCGCAGAGTCAGCGGATCAGCGATCACGCCGTTTTCGCTGCGTTTCACCCGGTCGACTTCCAGCGTCTGTTGCTCGATCGACATGTTCTTGTGAATGATGCCGATGCCGCCTTCCTGAGCCAGAGCGATCGCCATGTCACTCTCAGTGACCGTGTCCATCGGGCTGCTGATGACGGGCACGCTGAGCGAAATCCGTCGAGTAAACTTCGTGCTGAGTTTGCAGTCAGACGGAAGAATTTCGCTGAAGGCTGGTTCCAGCAAAACGTCGTCGAAAGTGATACCTGGACAGACGATGCGATCCTGCATGATCGAGTTCCTGTGAGCGAGACGCGTTTCAGAATTGAGCGGGTTTTCGGAGAACCGGTGATACGCCTTCGGCAGTAGCAAAGGTCGTGTCAGGTTTCGAAAACGCTGCCCGCGAGTGTTTAGAGCAAACCGTTGAAAACGGTAACCCGAAGCGTGAGCGAGGGCATGAACTCGTAATTCCTTTAAGAATTACGCCTCGCTGACGCTTCAGAAGTCCTATGGGGCCTTTTTCAACGGGCTGCTTGAGCGGTAGCAAAATGACCAATGAGCAGACGCAAGGCGTCACAGAATCGGCCCGTCACGTCAGTTCATTGGTCATTTGTGAAGCAGGATAGCATTTTTAAGCGAATTCGACAGCGAAACGAGCTGCTCAACTTCCAGCTCTTCGCCGCGAATTTCCGGGATGATCCCTTGCGCGGCGAAGCACTCGTCGACAGCCGGCTTCGGCATCTGCTTGCGATACATGCTGCAAACCACACTCCGCAGATGTTTCCGTCGATGTTGAAACGCTCGACGAACGAAGTCCTGGTAGAATACTCGGTCGACAATCTGCTCGCGTTTTTGCGGCAGCGGAGAAATCTTCACAACGGCAGAATCGACTTTCGGTCGCGGCCAGAAAATCTCCGGCGGCATCCGCTTGATAATTTTCACTTTCGCCTGAGCCTGCAACCACGCCGCCAGCGATCCGTATTTCGAAACGCCAGGCGAGGACGCCATCCGCTCGGCCAGCTCAAGTTGAATCGTGGCAACGATCTTCTCCCACGGCAGTTCAGTCGCCACCAGATTCGAGATCAACGGCGTCGCAATGTTATACGGCAGGTTAGCCACCAGCTTCAGCCGCCGCCCCGGTTTCGCGTCAAGCTGCTTCTGAACTTCTGTGATGACTTCCGGAGCGATCAGGTTCTTCGTCTTCAGAGCGTCCTGATTCATCAATGTGATGTTGTCAAAATTCGCCGTCTGGGCCGCCGCCAGCCCGTACATATTGTTGTCATACTCGACCGAAACAACATGCCCGGCCCCAACGCCCATAAACGTCGTCATCCCGCCCGTGCCGGATCCAACTTCCAGCACAACATCATCGGCCGTCAACTCGGCCTCTTCGACGATGAACTCGATGATGTTGATATCAATCAGAAAGTTCTGCCCCAAATCCCCTCGAGGATTGAAACCATGCTTATTGAACAGGTCCATCAAATGAGATCGAGTTTGTCGAACAGCTTCGCGCATGTGAAATTTCAGTAGTTCTTAAGTTTTGGGACAACGACATCGACTGGACACGGACAGTCGCAGGCACTTTGCAGAACTCGCATTCGCGTTACTCGAACCCACCCGAACCGAACCCACTGAAGTAACCATGCTGAAAAGGAGCGAAGCGACCAGGAAGTTTCACGTTGATTTGTTTGAGCAACGTACACATGACTGTCTCGTTCCACACGGTCCACTGTGAAGAGAATTCTGCCATCGCGACAACAGCACCCAGAGTACAAACACGTGTCACTAAAGCAGTCTGATTCGATACAGGTAAAGGTTACTTCTGGGAACTGTTTGAAAATTGAGGCAGATCATCTTCGAATGATCCGCAGTTTACGACAGTGAATTTGTAACTCTCATCGTCTTCAAACAGGTACGACGTTAGCGCAGGTGAGGTAAACAGAATGCCATCTCCATGTCGATCAGTCGTGCGAGGCAAACGAAATGAAAGGCCACTGCTGACTCGCGGCAGCCAGAACTGACCGGCGAGCATCCGGGTCGTCAGTCGAAGACATCACAATATTGAGTTGAAATCCCATTGGCCATGTGCGGACATGAACGGAAGAGCGAATTCGTCATCCAAAGAGCTTCTTATGAACGGACCGTCATCAGCTTGTCGACATACTTTCCGAGGATGTCTGTCTCGATGTTAACGATCTCGCCCTCAGTCCGAATCCCCAGCGTCGTAACTTCCAGTGTGTGAGGAATCAACGCGACGCTGAATCGGTCTTCCTCGACGTTGACCACGGTCAGGCTGATTCCGTCGACCGTGACCGACCCCTTCGGCACCATCAGCCGAGCGATTTCTGTCGCGACTTTGAACCACATTGTGACCCACTCGCCGTCTCGATCGACACTCACTACTTCGCCAACGCCGTCAATGTGTCCCTGCACGAAGTGCCCGCCGAGCCGTCCATCAATCGGCAGTGATCGTTCGAGATTAACCGGATCTCCGTCAGCCAGTTTACGAAGGTTCGTCTTCGAAAGCGTTTCCGTTCCCGCCTGGAACGCAGCGTCGTCGCCAGAAAGTTCAATTACCGTGAGGCAGCAACCGTTAATGCAAACGCTGTCACCGATTCCGAGGCCGTTTCGAATCTCAGCTGGCACCAAAACATCCAGCCGCACCGCATCGCCTTCCGGAACGATCGCCGTAACCTTGCCCCGTCCTTCCACCAACCCCGTAAACATGTCGATTCTCTTTTGTCGCAGGTCAGGCTCTGCCTGACGAATTATCTATTAGGTCAAAATACTTCTGATGCAAAGACGCAGAGGTTTGCAAAAGAGTTATTCGAATTTCTTTGTGAGGGAACGATCTGCACTCCGTCAGACAGAGCCAGACCTACTGAGTCGAAGGCTGCTCCTGAGTCTTCGGCGTCATCACGCTTTGCCAGAGGGCTCGGCAAGGTGACGCGAAAGCGAAGTAGCAGAAGATCAATGGTACGGCCATTTCCCTGACGCTAAAGACTACAGCCCCGGTGAATACGATTTGAATCAGGTGACCGCGGCTGCGTTTTCCACTGAATAGCTGATTGAAAACGTGTGAATAGCGAACCCGCGAAACCATCAGGCAGGCAACGGCCAGTGTGATCAGCGGCAGAACTTCCAGCAACACAGGCTCCAGCCAGGTTGCCAGCCGTTGGGCAAATTCCGATACCTTAGCGTTTGACGCCGTCAGGTTTCCAAGTCCGAACATCGCAACAGGAAACGAAGCGATGACTCCCGCCGCTGCCGGAGATGGAAGCCCGCTGAAGACGTCGTGCGAGTCTTCTTCGTCGGTTTCGACGGTGAACCTGGCGAGGCGAAGGATTGCACACGCCACATACAACCCGGCGATAACCCACATAATCCGAGGATGGATCACGCTCTGCAGCGAGAACTGACGCATCAGGAATGCCGGAGCGACTCCGAAAGTGACAACGTCACAAAGACTGTCGAGCTGTGCGCCAAACTCGCTGGACTGATTTGCCCACCGAGCGGCTCGGCCGTCCAACGCGTCAAACAGCATGCCTCCAAAGATGCACATCGATGCGTACAGCAAATGCGAGTCGCCAGCCTGCACATCTTCAATGCCCAGCCTCGCTGCGTAAGTAATAGCTGCAAACCCGCACAACGCGTTGCCAAGGGTCAGCAGCGTGGGCAGGACAGCAAATGCTCGTTCGCGTTTACTCATATGAATATGCCATTTGGTGGAAGATTCGGGTCAGGCGGCGATTTCGGTCGAGATCTAACGCCAGACTCACTCCCCATTCACTGCGTTGTACGGTCGTTTACCGCCCCACGCAACGGCCGGACTCGCCAGAGGCTCAATCCCTGAAAAATCCTGACGATACACCCCGGATAGTCAGCCACGTTGCAAACCACCAGTGGAGTCGCAGAGTGGATATCGCCTACCAAAGGTTTTGATTGGTAAGCGGTGTCCCCCCTACGTATCCTGCAGAATCGTCCACTCAACATTCGCGGCGGCAACTTGCTCGTCCAGCCACGATTCGAAAACGTCCTGACGAGTAGCATCGGCTACGTTTTCGTCGAGTTCTCCGCTGATCAAACGCTCGACTTTGATCAGATGGAAACCGTTCTTCGTCTCGAACGGGCCAATGACCTCGCCTTCCGAAGCGGCAAAAACGTAAGACTCGATCAGCGACGACATCGACAATCGATTGGTCAGGCCGAGTCGCCCACTATTCTGGTTCGTCGTTGTGTCGGTCGAATGCTGACGGACCAGTGCCTCGAAGTCGGCATCGTCCTCTTCAATCTGAGAAAGCAGTTCCTCAGCGACAGCCCGATCGCTGATTACCAGGTGAGCGATCGCTGCCTGGTCGTAAGCCCGGCGATGCTCGGCAAAGTGCTGTCGGACGGCTTCTTCGGACGCGACTTCGTCGAGCAGTTTTTCGTGAAGCAGCTTACGTTCGAGATGCAGCTCCAGATGCTCGACCGACCAGTCGCGATCATTCAACCAGTTGTGGGTGTCGACGGCTCGTTCAAGTTTCTGGTCTCTCCGGAAATTGTCAGCGGCCGTCTGCAACTCTTCATCAGAAACAGTCAGCCCGCGTTTTGAAATCGCGTCTTGAATAATCAGGTCACGAGCTAACTCAGCCAGCAACTGTGTTTTCCCACTGAGCTGCAACGACCGAACGACATGCGCGAGCGACACATTCTCGCCCGCGATTTTCAAAGCCGTGATTTGATCGAACTTCGACATGGCTGACACCGAGTTTCACATTTGTCACGCTCGCAAAGGCGGGCACGCAGTTGTTCGCAGGGTGCGTCTTGACGCCCCCCGGTTGTACTCCCAAAATTGGTGCTTGCGAGACGCACCCTACTCCGAAACCAGAATCCCCAACCCGCGAAGTTTATCAGCACACTCTGTGCGTTCACGACTTCGTTTCAGGCCAGCCCATTTTTCGTCCTGGACTTCCAGGAACAGCGCTTCGTCGAACGGCGGAGCAATCCCTCGCTCAGCTCCAGCCGCCATCAGTCGCTGGATGACTGCCTGGTCAGGCTGTGTGAGGAATCGACCGTTGATGCGGTAGTCGCTGAACGCTTCCCAGACGCACGGGAAGAGTGGCTGAACGATCTCTTCGCCGATCGTGCGAGCGAATTCGCGAATCTCCAACTGAGCGTGCGAGTCCATCCGCAGCGCCAGAAAGTGCAGCAGGTTGTGCAGATCGACTTTCCAGTAGGCCTCGGTATAGGTCGACAGCGGAAGGTCCTTGCGAGCCTGTTCGCGTGCGACGCCTTTGTCGAGTCGCTCCTGATACACTCGACGCGACATCTCCTGCAGCTCTTTTTCAGAAGCTGTCATTTCGGCTCCGAGTGCGTCATCCAGCAGCCCGTCGCTGCCCTGCCGGTTGGATTCAGCCTGCGTTCGCCATTCACCCGGTGGGGTCGTCTGCATGGCGTCGATGGCAATCGAATATCGCGTACTGTACTCGTTGACGTTGGCCGTGCGGTGCCGGATCCACTGCCGCCAGCAGTCCATCGGCACTCGAACGAGAATTTTAACCTCAGCCATCTCGAACGGCGTCGAGTGTCGATGCCGCATCAGATAACGGATCAGCGTACGGTCGTCGGAAACTTTCCGAGTCCCCTCGCCATAACTCACCCGAGCCGCCTGAGTCACCGCCGCGTCGTCACCCATAACGTCGACCAGGCAGACAAACCCGTCATCAAGCACCTGGAATTTCTTCCAGCGAAGCTCATCGACAAGAGCCGCCTGCTCCCGCGCCACCTGCTGATTATCCGAGTTGCCACCGTCCGTGCTCTGAGAATCGGTCATCAATTAATCCGTAAACCTGGCTCATCGGCCGTTTGAGTGAGGTAATCACTGAGAGTTTCTGAGGAAGAACGCCGTAAAAACGAATTCTTGCCCCCTCGGTCCCTGACGTCCAGCGAACGCCAATTCCGAGAGTGACCAGGACAATGTCAGGAAATTGTCGATCGGCAAGAGGCATCAAAAGCATTGTTCTAAAGACTTGCGGCGACCTGCGTGTCACACGCCCCGACAACGCTCAGTACGCATCGGTCTTGGGCATCTTCAGAAAACTTAACCAGTCGCCCAATGACGCGTCCAGGGATGGTCTTCCAGGCGTCTTCAGTGACAGCACCTGTCCAGGCACTTCGGGAAGATCTCTTCAGGAGTTGTCTCGTCCATCAGCTTTCACCTTGGTCTACACGAAGAAAGCGCCGGCGACGCTCCATATCTTAAGAATTAAGATCGCATTCGGCTTGTTTACTGACAGGAAGTAATTCGATAGACGTCGACATCCGCTTCCTCATCCTCAAAAATAAGGTCGAGCTTGTCGGGCACTGCAGCGAGAAGTTCTTCCGGAGCACAATACTTCCGGGCGACAATCAGGTACTCGACATCAAGTTCGGCAAACCTGCTGATAACGTCTTTTGACGGAAACTCGGCGTTCACGAAGTTCCGTAGCTCAAGATAGGGCTTTGGAAAGAAGCCCGAGTAGCCGTTGAGCATTGGAGCACCGTGCTCGAGGCTGTAGATCATCCATCGCGCAGTTACATCAAAGTCGTTGATGGAATTTCCACTGGCAAACGGCAGACAAGCGACAGGTCGCCCCGCCTCTCGGTTGTCTCTCAGAAATTCAGTCCAGCCAGCGTGACGCGTGATGTCTGGAGTTCCTCCACGTTGAGCGGTTTCTGGCCAGATTTCAGCGGCGAGCAAAACGCCAGGAATCACAACAAAGATAGCCATCGACGGCTTCAACCACACTCCCGAAACACGTCGTTGACAGACGGTCATTACGGCAGCCAATCCCTCGGCCGCGAGCAGCACGATCACCATCTGGACAAGCCACACAAACCGAAAGACGTTTCGAATCTGTTCGAGCCCTGGCAGAATCTTCGACAGCGACAGCCAGGGTTTCCATCCAAATAACTCAATATTCCCACCAAACGAGAACGCGAACGCCGCAGCGCCGGTCGCCATCAGGAACACAACCCAGCGTCGACGTGGTCCGGGGATGAACGCTGTAGCAATTCCCAGGACTGCCACGCCTATTCGGAACCATCCCACATTGAACGCTCGATTGCTCGAACTTTCACCGAAGTGGATTAGAGCATTCGGTGGCGTCGCTACGTACTGCTCGAGTCTCGCTGATTGACGCTTCACGACGTCCTCATTGCGAGAAAAATTGTTTGCGCTGGCCGCTGAGTGGATTGGCAGAACGATTGGCAGCACAAGCACGGCTGCAACGAAGATGGAACTGAGTGATGCCGTTAGAAATGCACGGTCCGCGAGACGGCGAGCAAACATAATTGCCGCAAACGGCATCACCATCGAAAGAAACAATCCGTGATGCACACTCAAAGCGAAACACATCGCGAAGGAGAACCCGGTCTCGACGGACGCTCTCCACCCCGGATTCCTGTCCAATCCGAAGACGCTACTCCAGAACCACAGGATCCCCCACACAGGAACAAGCTGCAGAACATCGATTTGCTGGTGGATAATCGGCAACAGACAGATTGCAGTTCCACACACAACTTGAATAAATTCGCTGTGCCCAATCCTTCTTAGCAGCATCGCTGTAAAAAAACCGTTAAGAGCCAATGAAAGAAACAGCCACGCTTTATAGCCAGCGATTGCCGAGCCAGTTGCCCAGCAAACGGGAGCGACCAGAATGGTTGCAGGTTGCGGCTCAGAGAAAGCAAACGACCGCTCAGCAGGAAAAAATATGGGAGCATCCCAGTAATTCCGGAACCCGTCCGCGGCTCGGTCTGCATTCCAGCCAATCGTCCACGCGTTGAATAAGGGGACGGTTGCGACACTGGTTGATTTCAGCGGGACCGACGAGGGCATTCGGACTTCGTCATACGACAGATATGCGGCCAGTGCTGTGAAGAAACTCGCCAGGCCAAACAGCCATCGCCAGACCGGAATCGCACTTCGTGGTGGTCTATCGTCGGAGTTCTCTGTACGAGCTGACACTGGAATGTTTCCTTGCTCGAAGCCTCAGTGCGATTGCTGAATACTGGCAACGGACCCCGAAATTGCGTCTCCAATGCGTCAGTCAAATCGCGACAGGCATAATTGAACGCCAATAATACTATGACCATCGCTTCCCATCCGCTGACAAGACTCATGGTACGCGAGAAATCATTTATCGCGACAGAATCGAAACACTTGCACCCTTGCCGCCGCAATCTGCGACGAGCTCGTGAATTCGATATCTCAATATGCGACACATGAATGGTTTTATCGGATTATATCAGTTCACTTCAGTACATATTCCGACTAATTGCAGAGTGTAAGATTAGCCTGGCACTTCGTCTGTCAGCCTTGTGGCATGTCGTCCGCGTCGGAAGGAACTGACTGGAAAGTTGTATTTGTGGTTGCCAATCAGTTCGCCAAAATCCGACATAATCTTTACAAACTCATTGGATATATTCAGGATTCTTGTGACTGTAATGTACCGTATTGTTATTGTATCTACCGTACTTTTGTGATGTTTGTGGCAACAGTTCTAAGCCATTTTGCCGACAAGCAATCCACGCAGTTATCAAATTTTGTGTTCACTGAATTCCGGGAGTTTTTGTTCCCGGGCCCATTTTACATGTCCTCTTGAAAGTTAGGTTGTCCAGATGAAACTCGTCCGTCGCAGAGCATTTACCTTGATTGAGTTGCTGGTGGTCATTGCGATCATTGCAATTCTTGTGGCACTTCTGTTGCCTGCCGTACAGCAGGCTCGTGAAGCCGCTCGCCGAGCCCAATGTAAGAGCAATATGAAGCAGCTGGGGGTTGCGCTTCACAACTACCACGATGTACACAATTGCCTCCCGCTGGGCTGCACGGCTGCTGGTGGAACAATTGGCGGTAATCAGAACCAGACTCGACGATTCAGTGCCTACCTCGGCATCTTGCCGTATATTGATCAGGCACCGCTTTATGATGCGACGATGGCGAACCTTGAACCGGCTGGTGGAAATACGGCACCCTGGCAGAATGGTGTTCCGTGTGTGACCGCGAAGCTTCCAAGTATTCGTTGTCCGTCCGATCCGGATTCAGGTGTCGATGCGCGCAAAGCACACACTAATTACTTCTTCAGCCACGGTGACAACGCCTGGGATCAGAACTCTGCATGGAACGGTAATGGCGGACGAGGAATTCGAGGTATGTTTACGTGCATCAGAAATGACGGTCAGGGCGGAAAAGCTCGAAATTTCCGTGACGTCACGGATGGCCTGTCGAATACGATCGCCATGGGCGAACATATCGTCGCCAAGAATAACGGAGACAGGATTGACCAGGGAACAACAACGACAGTGGTCAGCAACGGTGGTCGCAGGAGTCCTCATCTGGTTGCTTGTATTGCATCTGTTGGAGCAGGTGGGAAATATGCAAACAAAGGGAATAACAATGGATCAAAGCTCGCAGGAACTCGAGCGTTCGATGGAGCTCCACCGTTCACGACGGTGAATACGATTCTGCCTCCAAATGGTCCGTCATGTAAGCATCAGAACAACAACGCCCACGACCGTGACGGTGTGTTCACAATGAGCAGCCAGCACATCGGCGGTGTACATGTTCTGATGGGCGACGGTGCTGTCAAATTTATCGGTAACAGCATCGATTCTGGTGACCCGACTCAAAATCCTGTCACCGCTGGAGAAAGCCCTTATGGCGTCTGGGGGGCACTGGGGACCGTGGCCGGAACTGAATTGCTTGGTGATTTCTAGGCCTGATCAATTGCCACACTGACCGCAGCTTGCAAGTATCGAGAGCGGGCTGTTTCTGCAGTCCGCTCTCTTCTCAATTAACTTATTTGCTCAACTGGAAGAATAATGTATCGAGGATGCTCGCTCGCCCTTCTGCTGGCTACATTCACCCTCACCGGATGCGGTGGCGATGCTGATCCAGGACGCCAGCCAGTATTTCCCGTCACAGGTACGGTCACGATGCATGGGGCTCCGCTTGGCGGAGCAACCGTCGCATTTGCTCCGCAGGCAGGGCAGCCAACTGCAGTCGGGAAGACTGATGCGGAAGGCAAGTTCACGCTCACCACATACGAGTACGGCGATGGCGCGGCTGCGGGTTCTTTTCGTGTTGTAATCAGTAAGACAATTGCCGGACCACCACCGGGCGTTATTGACTCAGGAGATCATGAAGCGTCCGAGGAAGCTGCCGGTGCTCACGATGCCGCTGCTGCCGAAGGCGGAGCTGGTGCTGAAATGGTTCCGCCGCAATACGCGTCATCGGCAGACACCCCATTCACGGTAGAAGTTAAGACCAGCGGAGAAAACGACTTCCCATTGCCAATCGAATAGCTGCCAGATTCGCATGACGCATCAGCAAAGAATCTCAGCGCCACTTCCTTCGGATGTGGCTTCTTTTATCTATGCCGCCGTTGCAATGGCGATGATTGCTGGGTGTTCTCGATCCACGCCAGTCCCGGAATTGCTGGCTGGTGCTGAGCGAGCCTTGCTGGTGTCAGATTCTGCGAAGGTCGAGGAACTGGTTAGCCAGATTCCAACCGACAGCCCCAAGTGGCAAGCAGGACAGCTCATGGCGGGTGAAGCTGCAACTAAAGCCGGACGCATTGAAGCCGCCATTGGTTACTACATCGCCGCTGTTGAACGTGACGAGATGTCTTCGGATGGTCTGCTCGCGCAGTTTTCCGTTGCCGAGCTCTACCTGGAACTTGGACAGCTCACACGGGCAGAACAACTCTATCGTAAAGTCCTGCAGACTCAGCCAGGAAATGGCCTGACCAGCGAGCGGATGGCGTTTCTTTTATCAATGACGGGCCGACGCTGGGCTGCACTGAATCACTACTTCGTGTTAATCAAAGGCGGCGAAGCGGGGTACCGGGAACTCGCGTTGGCGGCAGACGTTGGTCGACCAATCGAGCAACCAGACTTTCTCAAGAAATGTCGTGAGCAAAGTCCGGACGACGAGCTTGTACGCCTGGCGTTAGCGACTTATGCATACAATGAGGGCGAGCCGGAAGCCGGGGAGCTACTGCATCAGCTCGTTGCATCCTCTCCGCATTTGATCTCTGCACAGTCAATGCTGGGCGAATTGCTCGTTGATGCGCCTTCAAAAACCGCGTTTATCGAATGGCACGAAGCACTACCACCTGCAGCCAATGACTCGCCGGATATCTGGTTCGTCCGCGGCCTTTGGGCGCGTAAACAGTTAGATCTTGAAGCGGCCCGCGGTTGTTTCTGGCAGTCGGTCGTGCGGACGCCATTCCATCGACGAGCGTTCCACGTACTTGGCCAGGTACTACTGGCCCTCCGTGACCCTCAAGCGGACAGTGTTCTGGAATATTCCCGGTTGTTGATCGGTCTTTCACAGTCGATTGACCAGGTTCTGATTTCGAAGGGAAACAGCGAAAAGGCAAATAGAGAGACAACTGAGCTACTTGAAAAACTCGGTCGAACGTGGGAAGCGTGTGCCTGGGCGGTCGTTGGCCGAGATCGTTTCGCAGAGTCAAACTGGCCATCGGAAATTCTGAACCGGCACAGTCGCAAATTGAATAGCTCGTTGCCGCGAATCGAGCCTGAGAAAATTCCTGTCACTGAACGAAAACGGTCAAGGGTATCTCAGTTTGATCGTCTCATCGCAAAGGTCTCAGCAGTTGCGAATCCGAGCAAGGCAACGGTTCAGAGCCACGTCGGAGAAACTGGCAAGATCCATTTTGATGAGGCCAGGCTGATCCCCTTTCAATACTTCAACGGTGAGGATCTCAGCACCAAGGGCGTTCGAACTTTTGAACAGACAGGCGGTGGAGTTGCAATTCTCGATTTCGACGTCGACGGTCAACCGGATGTCTTCCTGTCACAAGGTTCCCCATGGAAGACCGGAGAAGACCATCCAACTGCTTCTGATAAATATTCGGACAGGCTGTTTCGCAATATAATGGGGCGTGAGTTCCACGATGTTTCACATGGCCTGACCGGATCAGATTCTGGATTCGGACAGGGCTGTTCGGCGGGCGACTTCAACAATGATGGATTTACGGACTTGTATGTTGCAAATATTGGCAGGAATTGCCTGTACGAAAACATGGGCGACGGGACATTTTCCAATGTGACCGAGCAGTCCGGCATCACCGACGAATCGTGGACAGCCAGCGCTCTGATTGCAGATTTGAATGCCGATGATTTGCCCGACATCTTCGACGTAAACTACCTGATGGGAGAGGGCGTCTTTGAGCGGATCTGCAAAGGAAGAGCGTGTTCACCCAGTGTATTTCCAGGAGCTCCCGATCGGTTATTGATCAACCAGGGTAATGGTGAGTTTCTGAATGTCGCTGCCGCAACACCACTCGGAGACTCAAAGGGCCTAGGGGTGGTCGCTTTTGAACTGGAGACCAGTCGACGCCCGAACCTGTTCATTGCAAACGATCAGGTTGCCAATTTCTTTCTCGACAACCAACCTGCCGACAACGCTCATCAAATCAACTTGACGAACTACGCCAACACGACCGGCCTGGCATTCAATGATGATGGGCTTCCAATGGCCTGTATGGGAGTTGCGATTGACGACTTCGACGGTAACAACACCGTTGATCTGTTCGTTACGAACTTTCTGAACGAAGCAAACACGCTCTATTTGCAGGACGCTTCTGGACTCTTTGGCGATGCCACAAAGGCTTCCGGATTACAGGCAGCCAGCATTCCATTCACGGGGTGGGGGACTCAATCATTGGATGCGAACCTCGACGGATGGCCCGATCTTGTAATTGCTAACGGGCACGTCGACGACTACACCGACGAAGGTGGCGAGTACCACATGCGTCCTCAGTGCTTCCGTAATCGAAACGGCAGGTTTCAGGAGCAACTGCCTGAAAACGTGGGACCATGGTTCGCAGAAAAATATCTTGGGCGAGGGCTGGCTCGCGTCGACTGGAATATGGACGGACTTCCCGACTTCGTCGTTTCCAACATCAACTCGCCCCTGGCTGTCATGGAGAACACATCCACGAACGCCGGTCACTATCTTAAGATAAAGCTGGTCGCGACGCAGACCTCGCGAGATGCTATCGGTGCCCGGGTTTCGTTGCATATCAGTGGCCGCAATGTAACGCGACAGCTCACGAGTGGAGATGGTTACATGGCCAGCAACGAACGCGTCGTTCACTTTGGGCTTGGTGAGGCAGAGCATGTCGAACAAGTAACGATCCACTGGCCGTCTGGAGCGGCGTCCCTACTGGATGCAGTCCCGAGTGATTCCTCACTGACCATCATCGAAGGCTCGAATCTTGCGACCTTGTCCGAACAGTCCAACGTGACATCATTCGCCGCTGTGCCAACTGCTGGAGGCCAACAATGAGTGCCTCGGCGAGGCCCAGAAGGATCGCTGTAATTTCAGGCAGCGTTTTTACAGTTATTTTGCTGGCTACGTTCTTTTTTGCAAGACAGCAGAATCCCGCGCAGAAGGCTGACGAGCTACTTCGACGTGCCATGCTGCTTTCTGCTCAAGGCGACACGGTCGAAACGGAGAAGATTGCGAGGCAAGCGATTGAACTCGACGGCAGCCTAAGCGCAGCACACCGTCTCGCTGCAGACTGTGCCGTTGCTCGGAACGATTTTGAGCAAGCGTTAAGCGACCTGTCGCAGATCTCTAAATCAAATAAGGACGACTGGGTATCGAGTCGACGGCTTGCTGCAGAAATTCTTCACAATCAAGTTTTCAGGTTCAGCAAAGCCGAGCAAGCCTATCAGAATGTACTGGCAGCAGTACCAGATGACTTCTTTGCGAACAATGGGTACGCACGTCTGCTCGGACTTTGCGGTCGACGCCGTGAGGCAATTCCGTGTGTACTCAGGCTTATTCGCGCCGGTGAAGAAACAGATTTGTTAATTTTACTGTCACGGGAATCCGGGGCATTAAATGACCCGGACATGTTGAACTCTGCTCGTCAGGCTGATCCATCGGATCCGAATCCATTACTCGGCCAGGCGGCAATTGCAGCCTCTGCACTGAAGCCCCTACTCGCGTTGGACAAGCTGAATCAGGCTGCCTTGCTGAAAGGACTGCCGAAAGATTTTCCTGGCAGACTCGGGCGGCAGTTGTTCGACAATGGTCGGTTCGACGAACTTACTGAATGGAGCCGTAATCTCACTATTGAAACGATGACTGCAGAATGCTGGATCGTTCAAGCTGAACTTGCAGAACGATCGAATGATCATCGCGGTGCAATCCGTTGCTACTGGGAAGCTGTCAAGCTGCAACCTGAATCGCTCAAAGCAACCAACCAGCTTGCGCGAAAACTGAGGGTCGACGGGCAACAGGACCTGGCGGCTCCGATTGCCGAACGCGTTCAACTACTCAATAAGTTCCGCGATCTGCAACGAATCGTGATTATGTCGGATGAACAGCCGAGCGACACGGACATTGCCGAGATGGTTAAGGCCTACCGCTCCGTGGGCAGACTTTGGGAAGCATACGCCTGGGGCCAGCTGGCACTGAAAAATCAGCCACAGAATTCAGTGCTGCGTCAAGTCGTAGAATCGTTGCCGAATTCAATCATCCAGCTTCCGCTTGAAATGACGGTCAGCAAATCGAATCCGGCTAATCAGATCGATCTTTCGCACTATCCAATACCATCGTTTCGTACGGAATCACGCCCGGAACAGGCGATAGCAACTTCGGACAACATCTCGTTCCGGCAACAACGCTCGGAAATCGGATTCGATTTTCAATACTTCAATGGAACCGAAGACACGACCGGTCGCATGTTCGAATTTGGTGGATGTGGAATCGCCGTCATCGATTTCGACAATGACGAAGCCTCCGATCTTTATTGTGTCCAGGGACGAACCTGGGGTATGCCCTTGTCCGAGTCAGACGGACGGTCCGACCGGTTGTTTCGAAATTGGAATGGAGAACAATTCGAAGACGTTTCTAACTTCGCGAACGTCATTCCAGAAGCTGATTTTGGCCAGGGAGTATCTGTCGGCGACGTTAACAACGACGGGTTCGCTGACATCTATGTCGCTAATATTGGCCCAAACAGAATGCTGCTGAATAATGGCGACGGGACCTTTTCGAACGACAGTTCGTTCCAGGTAAGTTCCAGCGGACAAAATACGAAAGCGACAAAACAAACAGACCAGTGGACGACTAGTTGCCTGATTGCGGATTTGAATGGCGATTCGTTTCCCGATTTGTACGACGTGAACTATCTCTCAAGTGACGATCTGTTTGACAAAGTTTGTGTCGAAGAGCACGGTGACACGATCCAATGCTCACCTTACGAGTTCGAGCCGGCTTTGGACCAACTGTGGCTTGGTGATGGTACTGGAAGATTCGTTGCTGATACTGAGTTTCTGAACCCGCCCCCCCTGGGAAAGGGACTGGGCGTGGCGGCGATGAATTGTGGAAACAATCGGCTGTCAATTTTTGTTTCCAACGATACCGTGGCTAACTTTTTCTACACCGCTTTGACGTCAGATGCGAAATCGTTGACCGAATCTGCCGTCACTGCAGGATTGGCATTCAATGGTGAAGGCAAGGCGGAAGCCTGCATGGGCATCGCAGTCGGAGACTGCACTCAGGATGGCCGACTGGACCTGCTGGTGACTAATTTTCTCTATGAATCCAACACGCTGTACAGCCCACTGGATGGATTCACATTTGAAGACCGAACTCGCCACCTGGGACTGCACGACGCAACTTTGCCAGTCCTTGGATGGGGAACTCAATTTCTAGATGCAAATCTTGACGGTCGTCTGGAAGCGTTCGTGGTTAACGGGTATCCACAGGATTTGAGTAAGTACGACACTCCTTACGCGATGCGCCCCCAAATGTTCGAATGGGTCGGCCAAGGGTTCCATGAGTTGACGTCATTGAAACTTGGGACGTGGAGCCGTGCAAAGGCTGTCGGCCGCACGGTCGCAAGATTGGACTGGAATCTGGATGGCAAAGCGGATCTCGTGGTGGGGCTGATGGATTCGCCGCATTTCATTCTGACAAACACATCGCAAACGGCAGCCAACGAGTTTCTGTCGATTCGTCTCGTCGCGACAGATTCTGCTCGTGATGCCATTGGTACAACGATTACAGCTACGATTGGAGGCTCACATTTCATGCACCAGTTGACCGCGGGAGATGGTTACGCATCGGGTAACGAACGCCGACTTTACCTCGGCTGTGGCTCGGCCAGAAAGATCGACAAATTGTCAATCGAGTGGCCGTCTGGTGTCAGTCAAACATTTATCGATGTGCCTGTATCTCAATCCATAATTTCTGTTGAAGGGCGAGAACTTCTCACCACCAGCCAGCAACTGATTCAGTGACAACTGAACCTGACTGTCCCATTTCGAGCCTTTCAGTGGATCCCGATCATTCGACTGCAGTATTTGATGCAGTGACTTCTTGCGATGGGCAGGACCATCGACCAGTGCTGTCCGGGAATGTCGGATTATCCGTCTGAGCCAGGTATCAATTAAGGAGCTGTTGTGGTTCGCTTACGAATCCTCTGCGTTTTAGCGTTGATCATCGGGCTGAATTCTTTAGTGTCGGCCAGCGACTGGTCACGATTTCGTGGGCCGAATGGATCGGGCATCAGTTCCGACACCGCTTCAACTCCAGTTGAATGGAGCCCTGACAGGAATGTTCGTTGGAAGACTCCGCTGCCCGGGGCCGGTGTTTCGAGCCCGATTGTGGTCGGCGATCTTTTGTTCGTGACGTGCTACTCGGGGTACGGAGCTAACTTCGGAAAGATCGAAGACTTAAAGCGGCATCTGGTTTGTGTTGACCGAAGCAGCGGAAAAATTCTGTGGGATAAGTCGGTCGACGCAGTACTTCCGGAAGATTCTTACAGTGGAATGGGAATTCCTTCCCACGGCTACGCGTCGCACACTCCGGTTTCTGATGGCAAACACATTTACGTGTTCTTCGGAAAGTCCGGTGTGCTGGCCTATGACCTTGAAGGCAAACAACGATGGCACCAGAGTGTCGGTACTGAATCTGATCGTCGTCGTTGGGGGTCGGCGTCGAGCCCAATTCTGCACGAAGACAACGTAATCGTTGTGGCCAGTGCCGAAAGTGAAGCAATTATCGCGTTGAACGCTGAAACCGGCGACGAAGTGTGGCGTCAGGAAGCCGCCGGATTGGCCAATGTCTGGGGGACTCCGCTTATCGTCAAGATCGACGATGAACGCACTGACCTGGTGCTCGGGGTCCCATACGAGATCTGGGGCTTCAATCCTGACTCCGGTAAGCTGCGCTGGTATAGCGAAATCTCGGCCGGAGACCAGTACAGCTCGAGCTTGGTCGCCGTGCAGGACGTGGTCTATTCCATCGAAGGCCGCGGAGGCGGATCAGCGGCTGTTCGAGCTGGCGGCAAAGGCGACGTCACTAAATCGCATACTGTCTGGTCAGGTTCCGATTCGAGCCGATTTGGAACCCCGGTTGTCTATCAGGGCCGTCTTTACTTTTTCGCCAGTGGCGTTGCCACGTGCAATGATGCAAAGACTGGCAAGAAGGTATTCCAGGGCCGGTTGGAAGGTGGTTCCAGCAGCGGTGGTGGAGGCCGTAGCCGATTTGGTCGAGGCGGCGGAGGAAGCGATTATTCCTCACCAGTCGTCGCTGACGGAAAAATCTACTACGTTCAGAGTTCTGGTAGTTGCTTCGTGTTGAAGGCGGGCGACAAGTTCGAGCAGTTAGCCGTCAACTCAGTGACTACTGACCGAGAATCCTTTGGAGCAACTCCCGCACTCAGCAACGGTGAAATCTTTCTGCGTTCTGACAAGCACCTGTACTGTGTTTCGGAAACTGCCCAGAAGTAGGGATAGCAATTTACAATTTTTCGAAAAAAATGAATTGGCGACGGGCCGATGGATGGGCGGTCCTGCTGCTCCTGACCGCCCGTCAAAACCTGGTATCACTGACTTGCAGGGTACTCCAGGAATCAACGGAGGCTGGCACATCTGCGCTGGTAATACCTGTGGCACGCGGGCATGCAGCACTGTCGCTTGCTGAAGCAACACGTTGTAAATTGGCCGAGTAAGGCCTTTCTTGCTTTATCACAGCTGAAGCATCAGAGCGACTACCCAGGGCACGACGGAAGCGGCCAGCACGATTGCCCCGTCCACAGCCTCGGTCTGCCTGGCAGTTCGGAGTCCACTTAGTTGAGTGGCGAACTTTCGTTGGTATGCATCCCGGCCGATACTCAGATAGATCAGACCAATCATGCCTGGCAAAGAGTTTTGAAGCAGGCGGCGAGTGAATCCCATCTTCCGGTACTCTTCCGAAAAATCCAAGGTGTGACTGATTACTTCCGCCACGGGCTGCAACCAGCTTGTCAAAATTCCGGGCAGCGGCTTCAGGCATACCTGAATCCAGCAACCAGGTGACAATGATCTAACACCAACCCAACCAGGCCAAAAGTCTTGCCAAAACTCATGAGGACCCTTCCAGCATGAGTTTAAGGCAATTGGCAGCCTGCCTGTACTGTCCGTTGATCAGTGTTCGCCAGGTCGTGAGCATGTGCGAGCTCTCATTCGCGATTTAGCGAGGACTGATTTATTGGGCGACTGCTGGAGCACGCGGGCGGTCCCGCAGAGCGGGCATCAGCCTGTACTGAACAAAGTTTCGAACAGATTTCAGATCACCGCCCTGTGTCAGTTGCAGGTACTCATTGACAAGTGGCTGAGCGACATCGGCTCCTCTGTTCGTCGCGACGTGGTGAAGTGTGGAGACACCTCCGACCCCTCCTCCGCAGCCGATCATTGAATAGTCGAACCAGCCAGGTCGTTCCTCCGTGCTGCCCACCAGTGGTCGTGCTCGCTGTCGACTTGCGGCTGCATCCACAAGGAATCATCGCCGACGTAAATTGACTCAGCGGGACTCTGCATCCAACGGCGTTCGACGGTGCGCATTCGACCGCAAATCAGGCACTCGCTGGTCGTGCTTTCGAATGGCGCGTACTGGTCGATCGCGGATGGGAACCCGATGGCCGCAGCCGCGACCAGGGCAACCGCAAGAATTGAGAAAACGCAGAGCAACTTTGTCAGTCGGAACGTTGTCATTGTTCGGTCTCCTGCCCGAATGACGCTCAGGCAGGCAAAAATCCAGGCAGAAATCGCCATCCAGCGCCGGGGGTGACGCAACGTTACTCGCTGGTGTCCTCGCTGTCGCTTTCTGAGCCTTCAGCAGGAGCGTCCGTGGATTCTTCTGCTGTTTCGGCAGGAGCCGCGTCTGCGTCTTTTGCTGGCTCGGTGGTCGGGGGTTGTGAGGCTTCCGATTTTGCTGTTGCTGGTTTCTGAGCTGGAGCTGCCACCGGAATTGGTTCCGTCGATTCAGTTGTTGTTCCATTGGCTGTCGCCGCCTTGACCTCGGTGGCTTCTGTCGGTTCAGCAGCCTCGGTACTTGTCGGCACTGCTGGTTTTACGGCGGCAGACGACGAAGATTCTGCTGACTCCGGATCCTCGGCTTTCGGAGGAGCTGCAGGGCCATTGGCACTGTCGTCGGTAGTGGCTTCTTCTTTCGGTGGATCGAGTTTGGCGATGACGACGCTCTCTCGGAGGTTTTTTCCGACATCCAGGCGGATGGTTTCATCGGCCTGCTGCATGAGCAGGAAGTCGTTGCCGATGGATAGAATGATGGCGTCGAAGCCTGCGTACTTCAGATCGTCGCCTTCGTGCAGGATTATTTTTGTGTTGGTCGATTTGTCTCGCAGCCACGCTTCAGGGACGGAGTCCGCCGCCACAACGCCTTCCATGAAAGTAAACTGAGCTTTGTCGTCCTGGACGGTGACTTTGATTGCCGCAGTGGCCGTTTGAGCAGGCTCGCCAGCGTCGGTCACGGTGACATTGATGGTGACTTCGCCCGGCTCGCCTTCGGCTGGCGGCGTGAAGGTCAGTTCTCTGGTTTCCGCGTTGTAGACAGCCCCTTCCGGTGCTTCGTCAGAGAGTGCGAACTTCAATTCTTCGGCGGGAGTTTCCGGGTCGGCTGCTTCCAGTTTCGTCGTGATTTCCTGTCCCAGAGTTGCGACCAGATTCTCAGGTAATGTGATCACCGGCGGTTTGTTGACGTCTGTGAGCTTCAACTTGAATTCAGCTTCGATGGGTTCTCGAAGTCCACCGCCGGATGCGCGAACTTTGACGGCGTATTCACCGGCAGCAAGTTCAGGGGGCGGGTCCCAGGACAGCTTACCTTCTTCGAATGTCATTCCGTCTATGGAATCAGAGAGGACTTCATACTCAACGTCTTCGGCTGTCGCATCCGTACCGCTGATCTTTGCAGAGAGTGAGATCGTCTTTCCGCGACCGACGCTCTTTGTACCGATGAGGTCCAGACGCGGTCGGTACGGGGCCGGTTTCGCGAAAGGATTCATGTCGATCAGTGTGTCGTATTCTGAAATGGCAATTTCTTTGAAGTCCGGATGCACGACGGATAGTTCAACAATGTCTTCAGCGACGGCTTCGATGTCCTGATCTTCGTCGAGCTCCAGTCGCAAATCTTTGCCATCGATGTCGGCGACGTTGTAATAGTTCTGGCCGATTCTTAATTCGAAAGGTGCAGCTTTCGGGAAGCCCTCAACCGATTCCAATTCCAGTTTCGGCGGGCCATCTTCGTCGATGACCAATACGACGGTCGTTCGTGGAAACAGTGTCGGACCTTTTACGGGCGCATCTCGCAAGGCGATGGATTCGGTCGTGATGCGGATTGTCAGGTTTGGACGAGAAGAATTGTTCTGAGCCTCGGCGGTCATGCTGGAAATTCGGTGCAGCACGTTCGCTCGGTGAAAGCGGTAGAGAAAGGTTCTTAGTTGCTCGATTGTGCCTTCGCCGGTAACTCGCATGCGAACGGCGACGTAGCTGTTGTCCCGTGACGGCGAGATGCGTTCCGGGGTGACTTCGGCACCCTTAAACGCCGCGACGATTTCCGCCAGGTCGGTGAGCCACTGCTGGTAGGCCAGAGCTCCCTGGGCGGAGTTTGACGACAGACTCTGTTCCTTGAACTGTTTCATCGACTGAACGCTGGCGCGAGCAATGTCGAATTCACTGCTTGCCTTGTCGAGTTTCTCGGTCACCGTTCGCAGCTTCGATTCCTGATCGGCAACAGGGCCGCGGAACGCCTGCCAGATCCACGGCATCACGACGATCCCGAGAAGTGCCAAAGCCAGTAGTTTTTCTCTTCGTTTCATAAATCACGTCTCGGTCGCACTGGACGGGTGACGATTCGCTGCGGTCTGCAGACAAGTCTTAAATCGCCGACGATCCGAACTGCGTGTTTCGCTATCGAAAATCGATACGGGATATTCGATACGAAATATTACACGGACGCCGCGATTGTCAGCCAACTTTAGACTTGTCAATCATAGCGTCTGAATCACGCAGCGTTTGAAACAGATCGTCGCCGATCATAATCCCTCGGTACAACGACAAAACTCCCGCCACCATAAGGATTTAGCAGTCCACCAGCGAGGAACACGTGTTTGATTACTCCCGGGCAAATTCAGCAGAACTGTCAGAGAGCGTGCAGTCGGGGCCCAAAAAGAAGATCTGAGTCCCCAGTGACGAATCCACCGTGTGGAATTCAGGAATGAGCTACAGATCTCATTTGAGTGGAAATTATGCCGGTAACGCGATCAGCATAAAGCCGCACAACCCGGGTTTAACAGTCTCAATGATCGAAAAGCATGGTGAGGAGAACGGTTGCATGGAGGTGCCGGTTTGTCACTTATGGCCGAATCGGACTGCCAGAGATGTTGATCGCTCGGTGGCATGATTCGAAACTGAGAACAGTCGACCTGGGTTGTGCTCGACAGGACGGTCTGGCACAGAGTTCTGATTGTGGCGATCTGACATCCGTGGATGATTGCAGGTTGTGCCGCGAAAGAGATTGCACGAGTCGTCGGCAATGGGCCGACGGTAATTGTCGTTGGCGCCGGATCGGAGCTAGCATGACTTTTGTAATGCGACATTCCTGTCTGACGCACGATTCCTGACAGGAAACAGCCCTGCTAATGATCAGTGTGGGCAACGTTTGTATCCGAAATGAACTATTAGAGCGTCCAGATGATGAAACACCATAAGACTTTCTTTACTGCCCTGATGACGATGGTCGTTCTGTCCATCGCGGCTGTTGACGCCGATGCGCAACGAGGCGGTCGAGGCGGCCCGGGCGGCGGTCGAGGGTCAGGCAGCAGCGCACTGGAACTCCTGCGTCAAGACGAAGTCAAAGGCGAAGTTGGACTGACCGAGGATCAGGAGAAGGCTCTCGGTGAGATGCAGTCAGGACTGCGTGACAGCCCCGAATTTCGCGAGATCGTGGATCGAGCACGCTCGGCCGACAGCGAAGAGGAGCGTCGAGCCATCTTTGGCGAGATGCGGACTGTTATGGATAAGAAAGTTAACGCGATTATCAAACCGGAACAGCGATCACGCCTCGACCAGCTTTCGCTTCAGCGTCGGGGGATGAGAGCACTAGCCGATCCCAACATGGCCGGACAGTTCAATATGTCGTCAGACCAGCAGGCAAAAATCGCCGAACTGAATCAGAAATACGAAGAAGCTCGCCGCGAATTCCGTTTCAATCGTGACATGAGCGAAGAAGAACGCGACGCGAAGTCTGACGCTCTTCGCGCTGAATTTGAGAAGAACGCTTCGGCGATTCTGTCCTCACAGCAGCGGCAGGCTTTCGAACAAAAGAAAGGTAAGCCGTTTGCATTCGCCGATTCTCAGGGCGGCCCTTCAGGAACAACTCGCACAACCGGAAGCACGCAACCGGCTCCTACAGCTTTGACACCGGCCGTCGTCGCTCCGCCGACTTCGGTTGAACCGCCGGAAGGTGAAACGGCGACAGTCTCCTTCGGAGCAGGCGTTGGAGAAAACGGAGCACCGGTCAAAGAATTGTCGTTTAACTTCCGGTACGCACCTTGGACTGACGTTCTGACGATGTTCGCCGAAGCCGCCGGGCTGACGCTCGACCTGAATGCCGTTCCGCCGGGATCATTCAATTATCGCGACAACCGAAAATATACGCCGATGCAGGCGCTCGACGTTTTGAACGGGTATCTGCTGCAGAAGGGCTACGTCCTGGTTCGCCGTGACGAATTTCTTGTCGTGGTCAACATCGACAATGGCATCCCGCCGAATCTTGTCCCGACGGTCACGATCGAAGAGTTGCCGACGCGCGGACGCAACGAGCTGATGACCGTGCTTATTCCTCTGGAAGGCATGACCGCCGACGAAGCCGCCACAGAAAGCCGCGAGCTGCTCGGTCCGCAGGGCAAAGTTGTACCACTTAACAAAGCCAACAAAATTGTCGTCACTGATATTGGCAGCAACCTTCAACGAATTCACGGGTTGATCACGGGCTTCGAAGTTGATGGCGACAAAGTCTTCCGCAAGTTCGAGCTGGAGCACATTTCGGTTCTGGACGCGGATGCCGTTGTGCGAGACCTGTTCGGCCTCGGAGCACGCGGTGTTCAGAACGTCAGCGGATATACCCGAAGTTCCGATTCTCGTTCCCGCTATGGAAGTAGTAGTTCTTCGTCGCGAGATCCACGGTCCAGTTCGCCCGCTCCTGCCGATCCGAATGCCGCGGTCACGCTGGCAGTCGACGAACGAACCAACTCGCTGCTCGTTACGGCCAGCCCGGAGAACATCGGGATAATCGAAGAAGCGATCGAATCCGTCGATCTTCCACCGCTCGATGGCGTATTCGGTCGCTCCAACCGCGAGCCTTATCTGGAGGTCTACCAGCTCGAAACTGCGGACGCGATGGAAGTCACGAAGACTCTGAATGTGCTCTACCCGGGAACGATCCTGAACGAGGACGGGCGAACGCGGCGGATCCACATCAAAGCCACGCAGGACATGCACCGGGAAATTGCGATAACCATTAAGCAGCTCGACGGGCAGGGAGCCGGAGCCACGCAGATGGCAGTCATTCCGCTCGGCAGAATGGATGCTTACACCGCGACGACTTCCATTCAGTCGTTGTTCTACGCCGACGGAGAAAATGCCCCGGTCGTGCAGCCCCACCCAACGGACAATGCACTCATCGTTCGAGGCTCGAATGAACAGGTCACTCAGATCAAGCTGCTGGTCACTCAGTTGGAACCGGGCGAAGGTGGCGGGTACGGCGGCGAAGGCAACCTTCGAACGATCCCGCTGGGCGGTCGCAATCCTGAAGACTTCCTGCGAGCACTTGAGCGAGTCTGGAACGTACGAGGTCGCAATCCAATTCGGACAGTCATTCCATCGGCTACCGGAGCGATCCGTGATCGACGCGTTCCGTCATCGACTTCACCTTTCAGTCCGGAAGGGCCTGCAGATGCCGCACCTGATCGTCCACAGCCTGCTCCGTCGACTTCACAACCCGCCGAGCCGGCTGAAAAGCCAGATCAATCAGCTGGGCGAGTTCCTTACGAAACACCCGTCGCTGCCAGACTCAAAGCAACTTTTTTGAAATCCGTTCCGGAGGACCTTGCCTTTGCATTTACTGGCGATCCGTTTACGGAAGTTTCCTACTCGGCGGTTTCCCAGGACGATCCTTCAGCGGACGACGACACAAACGATGCGGCGACGAACGAAGAGCTTCAGCAGCTTTTTCTTGACTTGAATGCGTCTGAGGCCGCTCGTGATGCCGCGTCAACGGACCCCGATGCTCCGATAGCCATCACGATTCAGGGGGGGAACCTGATGATTGTTTCTGAAGATGAAGCCGCTCTGGATCGTCTTGAGGATGTCATCGCGTCACTGGCCGCGGCCATGCCCCCGAAGACTCAGTGGACTGTGTTTTATCTTCGCTCTGCGGACGCCACGCAGACGGCTTCGATCCTTGAACGGCTGTTTCCAACCAGCTCGGTTTCGACATCAGTCGGAGCCAGTTCAGATGGTGGATTTATGAGCGAACTCACCGGCGGTCTGTCGGCGATGGGCAGAGGTATCGTCGGTATGAGCGGGCTGGATTCTGTACTGTCTGGACCTCAGACATTGCGGATCATTCCAGACGTGCGGTCGAACTCGCTGTTTGTCAGTGGTCCTCCGCATCAGATCGATGAAGTGGAAGACGTGCTGAGAATTCTCGATGCATCAGAACTGCCGGAGCAACTTCGAGATCGTGCTCCGCGATATATCGCCGTCAAGTATGCTCAGGTCGACGAGGTGGCGGCGATTCTTAGCGACGTCTTCAAAGAGGAATTGACGCCACCTCAGCGTACTCAGCAGCAACGAGGTGGCGGTGGTGGAAACCCATTTGCAGCGCTGATGGGTGGCGGAGGCAGTGCCGCGTCGGCTCCAAAAGTGCAGATGACCATGGGGATCGACTACCAGAACAGCCGGCTCTATGTGTCATCGAATGAGCCGACTTTTCTGCAGGTCCAGGCGATGGTTGAAGAAATCGACACGGCTGCTCTGGAAGCTCGACGAGCGATTCGAGTCGTTCCGCTGCAGCATGCCAGTTCGATCATGATTCAACAGACCATCGGATCGCTCCTCCCACGTGTAAAGGTTAGCTCAAGCTCCACCAGCAGCCGCTCCACATCATCAGGTGGCAGCAGCAATAATTCGGATTCGAACAGGAATAATAGTCAACAGCAGGCCGCCGAGCAGTTGCGGCAGCAGTTTATCCAACGTGCATTGCAGGGCGGCGGTGGTCGGCCTGGTGGTGGCGGTACTGGACGACCTGGCAGTGGGGGCGGCGGGTTCCCCGGAAGCGGTGGTGGACGGCCCGGTGGTAGCGGCCGGGGACGGTAAGTCGGGGGTTCAATCGGCCGATCGTTCTTCAACCTTCGGGAATTGCCGAGTTCAAACGACCTTCTAGAATTATCCGTGTCTGATCGTGGATCGGGTAAGTTTGACAATATTCTGAAACAATTTATGTATCGTTGGAAAGCTACTCCCCTGACAGGAGTGATCTTTGGACCGGCGGATTGAGGATTTCGGGATTTTCCCGTGATCGATCGCTGAAACGGCAGACCAGTAGTTAACAACCGCGGGCGAAGATTTATGGAAATCAGCGAAGTACTCATCCGGCACGGCCTTTTGACGACTGATCAGGGCGATCAGGTTCGGCAGCAGATGAACGGCCATCGGTTCGACAAGGCCGTCATAGAAATGGGTCTGCTGACCGAAGAGCAGACCCTGCGGACGTTCGCCGACGAACTGGGCATGCAGTACGTCGAGCTTAAAGACTTCGAGATCGATCCCGAACTGCTGAATCTCTTTCCGACGTCGACGATCTATCGGCATTCACTATTGCCGCTGCGCCGCGAAAACGGTCTGGTTGAAGTGGCAACGAGCGACCCTTTCGATCTGGAAGCGCTCGACGAACTAAGTTCGCTGAGCAACCTTCGGCTGGAGCCGGTTCTCGCGCGGCACGACGACGTCGTTCAGCTCATCAAAGAAAAGCTCGGCGTCGGCGGCGACACGATCAACGAACTGGTCAAACAGAAGACCGACGAGGACGACGACTACCTGGCCGAAGCATCGCGAGCCGACGGCGAACTGGCCGAGATGGCGCAGCAGGCGTCGGTCATTCGGCTGGTGAACGAGTTGCTGCTCGAAGCTCTGCAACAGCAGGCGAGTGACGTTCACATCGAACCCGGCGAACGTGGACTGAAGGTTCGGTACCGAGTCGACGGTATGTTGCGGGTCCAATCCGTCCCGCCCGAGATCAACCAGTTCTATGCGGCTATCGTCACGCGTCTGAAAATCATGTCTCGGCTGAACATCGCCGAGAAGCGGCTTCCTCAGGATGGTCGTATCGAACTGAAAGTTGCCGGACGAGACATCGATGTTCGAGTTTCAATCATCCCGATGCTGCACGGCGAAGGGATCGTCCTTCGAATTCTCGATAAAGGCCGAATGGTCTTTAATTTGAGCGGTATGGGCATGCCGGACCCGATTTATCGACCCTTCCGGAAGTTGATCAGCCTGCCACACGGCATCGTTCTGGTGACTGGCCCAACGGGTAGTGGTAAGTCGACGACGCTCTATAGCGGCCTGAACGAAATCCGCAGTGCCCACACAAAGATCATTACGGTTGAAGATCCGGTCGAATACCAGCTCGATGGAATCAGCCAGATTCAGGTTCACAGTCGGATTGGCCTGACGTTCGCCGCCGGCCTGCGATCGATTCTGCGTCATGACCCTGACGTGATTCTAATCGGCGAAATTCGAGACTACGAAACCGCTGAAGCAGCCATCCAGGCATCGCTGACCGGTCACCTTGTCTTCAGCACGCTGCACACCAACGACGCGGCGAGTTCATTCACTCGACTGGTTGATATGGGCGTCGAACCGTACCTCGTTGCCAGCACTGTCGAAGGTGTGATGGCTCAGCGACTGGTGCGACGACTTTGTCCCCACTGTCGAGAATCCTACCGCCCGAATCCGGATGAGCTTCCGAAGGACTTCCCGAATCGCGACATTAAAGAACTTTTCCGGGCAGTCGGCTGTCGCGAATGTAATGACACTGGCTACGCCGGACGGATCGGTGCTTACGAGTTGCTGATCAGCGACGACTCGATTCGTGAAATGTGTGGCGAGCGAGTCAGCTCAACGCGCATTCGCCAGTACGGAGTCGAGCAAGGAATGATTACTCTCCGCCAGTGTGGATGGCTTCACGCGATAAACGGGACGACGAGTATCGAAGACGTCCTGCGAATCACAAAAGGGGACATTGTCTGAAGGCAGAAGCATGAATTCAGAAGGTTGAAACATCCTTCATCCTTTTGCCTTCTTGGTTCAGCATTCCATTCACCATGCCAGAATTTCAATACACAGCGCGAGCCATGTCTGGCCAGGAAGTCAAAGGGCTTCTGACGGCCGGAACCGAGACGGAAGTCGTATCGACGCTCTCTTCGCGCGAACTCTTTCCGCTCAGGATCGAACTGGCCGAGTCAGCTCGGGCAGACGATCGGCTGCGCGGTCGTCGAGTCAAAGCTCGCGATCTCGCCACCTTCTACGCGCAACTGAGTGACCTGCTGCGCTCGGGAGTTCCACTGCTGAGGTCTCTGGAACTCCTGCAGCAACAATCGCGTAACAAAGTGCTCAAGGTCGTGCTGCAGGAAGTACGTGACGAAGTTGCTGATGGAACCAGGTTGGCTGAAGCATTAAGACAGCATCCGAACGTTTTCGCCGAACTTGCCATCAGCATGGTGCGAGCCGGCGAGGAAGGTAGTTTTCTGGAAGACGTGCTGCGGCGCATTGCGGACTTCACCGAACATCAGGAAGACCTGAAAGGCCGCGTTGTTGGCGCAGCAGTTTATCCGATGTTCCTTGTCGTCGTCGGCGGCCTCGTTCTGATGTTCATGATGATCTGGTTCGTTCCGAAGTTTGAACCAATTTTTCAGCGTCTCGAAGCTCGTGGCGAACTTCCCTGGGCAACAACGGCGGTTGTTACTATCAGCGACACTCTGACTAACTACGGGCTTCCGGTTGCAGGTATCATGGCAGCGGCCGTGTTCTTCGCAATGCAATATTTCGGCACGGACGAAGGCCGAATGACACTCGACCGCGGAAAACTTTCAGTACCGGGAGCGGGCAAGATTTACCGCAGCCTGGCAATTGCACGTTTCTGCCGCATTCTCGGAACGCTGCTTAGCAACGGCGTGCCGATTCTGAACTCGCTGCGGATCTCCAAAGACGCGACCGGAAACAAGGTTCTATCGGGCGCGATCAACGAGGCGAGTGACTTTATCTCTGCCGGAAAAACGCTTGCCGAACCACTACGAGCAAGCGGCGAGTTTCCCGAAGAGGCTGTCGAAATCATCGCGGTCGCTGAAGAAGCGAATAATCTCGAAAAAGTTCTCGTCGACATCGCAGAGAGCATGGAGCGACGAACCTACCGCTACCTGGAATTGTTCGTCCGCTTGCTGGAACCAGCAATGCTGCTGGTCATGGCTCTGCTGGTCCTGTTTGTGATGCTGGGTCTGC
>JACLAC010024590.1_pt1 | contig 57425 bp, 60 predicted proteins | sample 8027881 | NCBI WGS metagenome assembly JACLAC01 (sample SAMN15725517, study PRJNA655200) | protist metagenome | isolation source: fluorescence activated cell sorting (FACS) single amplified genomes of... | place: Spain: Blaines Bay Microbial Observatory, Mediterranean Sea | collected 2016-01-19
GCTACTAACTCAGACAAGCAATTTGCTCTCAGACAATGCAGTCTTACCACCAAACCGAAATATTCGTGTCAAATGTTTTTATGACAAAGCAAAAAAATAAGATAAGCAAATTCAGCTATATGGAGAAATCCGTTTATTCTTAAAACTTAACATTCTCGATTTTTGTCACATTTATGAAACTAAAAAAGTAGCAAAAATACTTAATCGCTATTTAAATTGTTTTTTTAGAATCGACACTACGATTTTCGCTGACACAATTTTATAACAAACGGTTGAGCTTGGAGAATGGATCACGTTAAAAAAAATCCGGATCACGTTGACTTACTCGAGGACCTAACCGCTACCGGAACCTGGTATCTTGACCTGAAGACCATGACGTTCACGGAGATGAGTGAGAAAAATTATGAGATTTATGGGATCAGCAAAGAGAAACCGCCAAGCTACGAGGACTTTCTGTTCAATTACGTATTTCTGGACGATCAGCCGTATTGCGAGCAGAAGCGACTGGAGATTCTTCAGGCAGAAGGGCCTGAAAAATTCCTGCTAGAATTCCGAATCATCAAGCAGGACACTGGAGTTATTCACCAGCAACGAGTGCTTGTCCAACGTGTGGAAGATGGGGAGAATAATTTGATTGGATTACGGGGGGCAACGACAGACTGTGGTCCAGTCTAAAAAATGAGGAGTACATAAAATTCAGAAAATCTGACCATCAGCCCAAAAACTCTGTAATTGATCCTTATCAACTGGCTACTGGCAAGTAAATCTCGAAGGTAGTTCCTCTCCCAAGCTCGCTGTTGAATCGGATCTGTCCTTTGTGCTGTTCAATGATGTTCTGGCTAATCGACATCCCCAAGCCAGTACCCTTTGCTGAAGACTTGGTGGTGAAGAAAGACTCAAAGATCCGCTCCTGCACCTCTGGGCGCATTCCAGTTCCCGTGTCAATCACCCGAACCAACACTTCATCTCCTACTGCCATACTCTGGATAGTGAGAATCCGCTCCTCACTCTGCTCCATTGCATCACAAGCGTTATTGCAGAGATTGATGAAGACCTGCTCCAACTGGATGTCATTGCCCACCACGAAGGGAAGATCATGTCCAAGATTAAGCTTCAGTTTGCCGCCAATCCGTTTGAGTTGTGGCTCTACCAGCAGCAAGGTATTCTTCAGTAACTGATTGATGATCTGGGTTTGCGAATGTGTTTCTTCCGTACGTCGGCTGTAATTGCGCATGTGATCGATGATGGCACTGCAGCGTTGGACCAGCAGATTGACTCGGCTACAGGTAGCATCCATATCAATCTCCTGGTGAAGCTGCTTCGCTAGTTCGACTCCACTGAGAATTGTGCTGATGCCTGCCAAGGGTATCTTCAACTCATGGGCAATGCCTGAGGTCATCTCACCAACAGCTGCTAACTTAGCTGACTGAATCAGCTGGTTCTGCATGCCTCGCAGATCGTCCATCATTCGGTATACTTCGGAAGTTGCCTTGCTCAGCTTCAGGTGGAATTGCACACGAATGAGCAATTCTTCTCTGGAAAAAGGTTTGGTCAAATAGTCGTTGGCACCATGCTGGAAGCCTCTCACAGTGTCTTCTGGTTGATCCTTGGCTGTCAGCAGGATGATCGGCAGTTCACTGGCGCTGTATTTCTGGCGAATCCGATAGCAGGTTTGGTATCCAGAGATACGTGGCATCATCACATCCAATAAAATCACCTGTGGGTTCAACTTTTCCAGGAGCTTCAAGCCCTGCAGACCATCGATTGCCACCTCGACCCGGTAGCCAACTATTTCTAGCTGGTTTCGTAACACCTGCCGATTGATCGGCTCATCATCTACCACCAAAATTGTAACCTCACTTGGATCATCGACGAGGAGATCCACATTTGGCTCTGATCCGGTTTCTTCCTCGACAACAGGCACAGTAGCCACTGCAACAGGTAGTGCTTTAGTGGTGTTCACTTTTTTGCTGACGACAGGTTCTGTACGCTCCTGTTCGGATGCCGAAGAGCATGGCAGGGTGAACCGAAACACCGAACCCTGGCCAACTACTGATTCCAGCCAGATGCGCCCACCATGGAGTTCGACTAGTTGTTTCGCCACGCTCAACCCAAGACCTGTACCTCCGTGGGTCCGCTCTGTAGAGGCATCTCCTTGCTCAAAAGCATCAAAAATTCTCTCCTGCTTATCTTGGGGTATACCAATCCCTGTATCGGCAACAGCCAATTCAATCCAGCCGTCCTGAATCACGGCGCTCAGTCTGACTTCTCCGCTTTCCGTGAACTTGAGCGCATTGCCGCCCAATAGGTTGAGCAAAATCTGCTGAATACGGTCTTCGTCTCCATCCACCAAGGGCAAATCCTTGGTCAACTCGTTTTGCAGATCAATGGGCTTTTCGCGGTGGAGCGGTTTCAGCAGGGCCAAGCTATTCTCGGCAACCTGGAATAAATCCACAGGTTTGTGCTGAATCTCGAGTTGTTGCTTCTGCAACTTCGAGAAGTCCAGGATGTCATTGACCAGTGAGTTCAGCCGGCTAGCGCTGTTGATGATCATTTCCAAATCTTGAACCGCCTGGGGAGATACCGGTCCGGAAGCCCCTATCCGAATCAAGTCAGCCAGGTTAATGATCCCATGCAGTGGCGTACGCAACTCATGGGAAGTGTTCGCCATGATCTGATTTTTCGCTTTGTTTGCGGCTTCAGCAGCTTCCTTGGCTTTGCGCAGTTGCACCTGGGTCTCTTTCTCTTTTTCAAGGGCAACCTGAAGTTCTTCTGCGAATTGCACCGACTCTTTGAGAAGCGACTGACTGGTTTCCATCGCCATCAGAAAATCACCCCCGCTGTCGTGCAAAGGCAAATCACTGAGTTCCAACCCCAGAGTAGTCATCTCTTTCAAAGAAGAAATCTTAGGAGTCCCCACAAACAGCCAATGTGAATCAAGCGGGACGATTTGACCGCGGAGGATCAGCGAAGGGTGAGAGCGGACACTGAGGTGAATGACCATCCCCGTCAGTTGAACCAACTGCTCTACAGATTGGACACCTGAGGGTCGGACAATGATGACAGCATCCTGAAGCAGGCTATCTTCGGACAACTCGGGCCAGAGTCGCTTGAGAAGACGCGACAACTGCACAAGGCGAAAATCTTCTCCAATCAGGAGATGAAATGGACAGATGATTTCTAATTGCTCAAAGCCGATCCGACGATCGCTGGAAGTGGAAGGCATTAAGAGTTGCTAATTGGACGATGGATTACTCTGAAGTCATCGCTCACTGCACCTTCTGCCTTGGTAGCAAGGATTTCGATATTGACGTCTTCCTGGAAGTGCTTGCCCAGTCCCGAAGGTAGCCCTACTACAAAATGAGTGAGGCCTGGTCGCTCTGAGAAATAGGAGATCTTGATGGTTTCAGCGTCGAGTTCCTGGCACTGAAAGGATGGTGGATTCAGGGTGTCGAAAGTCATTTGAATTCGGGAATGCATTTGATCCAGATTTTTTACAAACTCCACAAAGCCCATACCGTGGGCATCCATAAGGTTCGAATAATTGACAACAGCCACATCTAGTACCCAATACTCACCAAACGTGTGGAGTACATCTTCAACCGGCATCTCCAAGACCTCAACACAAGCCCCGACCAGATCATAAGTCACTTGATCATCGTAAGATTTCATTGAAATGATGGGGCCACTAATATTCGCCTTCTCACAAATAATGTCCCATGTGTCTTGGCCAAATTTACTCAAAACCAAGCTTTCCACCGCCTTGTTCACTAAACCGTACATTTGTGTCTCCTCCAAGATAAGAATCTGCTGATAGAAAAGCCTACACTGCTGTTTTCTTGTTTGAAAAAAATCATCTTTCTGCTTCTGTTGTAGATGATTCTGAGACACTGAGAGTCGTTGTATCTTCTGACCAAAGACGGAGCTGACGGGTTGCTTCCGGCAACTACTCTGCCTGTTGACCCTGTTACTTTGTTTCAAAAATTTAACAACAGGTGTCAAATATTATATTTGAATCGCTGACAATATTGCTAGATTTAAATCTTTTCGTCATCACACCAACATATTTTCCAACTCTTGGAGTGCATCTGCTGGTTGAATGCTGATCAAGCAGTTTGTGTGACTAAATTGGCAGGTTCGGTCGAAGCAGGGAGAGCAGGGCTCAGCTCGGTACAGGAAGCGAGCATGTGGATTGAGAGGACGAGTCCAGGTGGGGGAGGTGGAACCAAAAATCGCTAGTTGAGGACGCTGTAACGCTGCCATGATGTGCATGCTACCAGAATCATTGCTCAGCAATAATTTTGCTCTGGAGAGCAATGCCACGAGCTGCGGTAAGTTAGAACGACCACACCAGTTCTCAACACCAGACAGCCCGTGGGCGATTTTCTCGCCGCTGGCATGATCCGCTGGAGTACCCAGAATCAGGATGGATTCATTCCACTTCTGAGCTAGCTGGGCGGCTACCTCATGGTAATACACTTCTGGCCACTGCTTGGCTGGGCCATAGATCGCTCCAGGCGCTAACGCGATAAAACGTTTGGGCAAGGCTGGTAGACCTCGCAACTGTTCACTTACCCACTCTTCGCTTAACTCAAGCTGCGGAAAAACCAACAGTGTCTTGGAATCCTGTGGACTGAGAAGATGAAGGTACTCTTCAACAAGATGCCGCGTGCGTGGTTGCCAAGCAGTTCGTATGGCCGGACGCAAAAGCCAGCGCCTGCCATCACCAGAGTAACCAATCCGTTCTGGAATGCCGCTGCGCCAAGCCATCCATGCAGACGAAAAGCTGGGTGGTAACACATAGATCCGTTGGTAACCTCGGTTGGCAAGCTCAGCACCAAAATCTCCTGCCTTGGTTAATTCTCGGTCAAAAGGTAAGAGAGTTCCCCGATGAGGCAGCGGTAACCCTTCAAAGCCTTTGCGGACGATCAGGTCCACCGTTGCTTCGGGAAAACGTTCTAACACCGCCCGACAAAAAGCTGTCGCCATCATCAGATCGCCCAACCAGTTCGGCATACGAATCAGAATCTTTGTTGGATCAGTCATGAGATTGGATTTAGACTGGCAAGATTAAGCTTATTTGTATATTTTAATGTTTTATTAAAATTCGTTTCGAGGAAAATATGGACTTTCTTGGGTTGCTTGGTTTTGTCATCTTCTGGGTTGTATTGCAACGTTGGATTCTGCCGAAATTTGGGGTGCCCACCTGAATGAACCCCAACGTTTGCCGCGTGCCGGCAAAGAAAGAGAGGAATTTGTCAGAAGAAGAGCAGATCGTCAACAAGGTAGAGGGACCTGTCTAAGCGATCCACCTTAGAGAAGTGGTTCAGGCTTGATTGCTTGGGCGTTTGGGTGTTCGAAGACCAAGCGAGCCACTCTTTTCAGGAAGGCGTTCACCTGCTCTGGAGCCGAACCGACCAAACGCTCAGAGTCTGTAAGCAACAACTGGAGCTCTGGCAGGTCCAAAGGCAGTGTGGGATCTTCTGCCAAGCGCTGCAGCAGGTTGTTTTCCGAGCGAATTTCGCTGCGGAGCTCTTCCGCTACTTGTAGTGCGTGCTGCTTGATGCAGTCATGCAACTGCTCTCGACCTCCTCCCTTGCGCACGGCTGCCATCAAAATTGTTGTGGTTGCCAGGAAGGGGAGCTGCTGATCTACCTCACGGCGAATCAGATCTTCATAAAATCCCATCTCCTGTAAAATGGTCAGCATGGTCTCCAACTGACCATCAAAGGCCCAGAAGGCTCCGGGTAGAGCCACACGCCGAACAACTGAGCAGGCAACGTCGCCCTCATTCCACTGGTCCCCACTGAGGCCCATCAGCATGTTCACGTACCCATTAAGCACCTGGTGCAAGCCATTAATACGCTCGGCATTGCGGGCGTTGACCTTGTGGGGCATTGCCGAAGAGCCAACCTGGCCAGACTGGAAGCCCTCTGTGAACAATCCCTGCCCTGCCATCAGTCGGAGTGTCTTGGCCAAGCTACTGATGCCAGAACTCAACCCGAACAAACAATGCACCACTTCTGAATCGAGACTGCGCGGATAGACCTGACCTACCGCCTGAAGCTGTGCTGGTCCGTCCAAGTGCTGGCAAACTGCTGCTTCTAGTTCACGAACCTTTTTTGGATCCTGTAAGAGGATATGCTGATCTAGCTGGGTTCCGACTGCACCTTGCAAACCACGCAAAGGATAACCAGCACGCAAGCTTTGTAAGCGCTGGAGAGCCTGTAGCATCTCTTCCCCGAACATGGCGAGACGCTTCCCAAGAGTAGTTGGTTGGGCGGGAACATTGTGTGTACGGGCCACCAGCAGCCAATCTCGGGTGCGCTCAGCCCAGCGGGCCAACTGATAGAGGACTGCGATGTACTTGTCTTCAAGGAGGGCTAGTGAGCGGAGAATCTGTAGCTGCTCAACGTTATCTGTCAGATCTCGGCTGGTCAGACCCTTGTGAATCTGCTGCTCTCCAGCCAAGTCACAAAATTCTTCGATACGGGCCTTGACGTCATGCCGTAACACACGTTCACGTTCTGCGATTCGCTCTAGGTCAATCTGATCTTTGACTTGCTCATAAGCCTCAATCGCAGCGTCTGAAATTTCGACACCGACAGCCTGCTGTGCTTTCATCACAGCAATCCAGAACTCACGTTCCAGACGAATCTTTCCTGTTGCTGACCACAGTTCACACATTGCAGTGCTTGCGTAACGCTGAGCCAGAACGTCAGGAATCTGAGGTTTCATCAGGGAGGGTTTACTTAGAGACCAACGCTATTGCGCACTCGTTTGCGAACTTCCAAAGCCACTCGTCGAGCTTTATCACGACCTTTTTCCAAAATTCCTTCCAGAGTCTCAGGCTGCTCGCGTAACTGAAAGTAAGCTTCCCGAGCTTCTCCCAATTCTCGCTCTACTGCCTCAAACAATTGCTGTTTCGCTTCACCGTAGCCCATTCCACCCGCTCGGTAGCGCTCTGCCAAAGTGGCTTGTTCTTCTACCGTGGCGAAGTGTCGATAGAGTTGGAAGATGTTGCACTGGTCAGGATCTTTAGAATCTTCCACTCCAAGAGAGTCGGTCTGAATCCGCATGATTGATTTACGAACCTGCTTGGCAGGAGCAAACAAGGGAATCACATTGTTGTAGGACTTGCTCATCTTCTGACCATCCAGTCCTGGAATCGTTGCCACCTCTTCCCCAATCAGTGGCTCAGGCACCACCAGCACATCCTCTCCGTAGAGATGGTTGAAGCGCAGGGCGATATCACGAGTCATTTCCAGATGTTGTTTCTGGTCCTTGCCAACAGGCACAAAGTTCGAGTCGTAGAGTAGAATGTCTGCAGCCTGGAGGACTGGATAACAGAAGAGACCAAGATTGACTTCCTGCTGCTTAGACTCCGCGTCTTTGAAAGCGTGTGCTCGTTCTAGCAAGCCCTTGGCCGTGATACAGGAGAGGATCCAACTAAACTCGGTGACTTCTGGAATGTCGGACTGGCGGAAAAAGGTGTGCTGGTCGAAGTCCATACCCAAGGCAGCGAACACCGCCACCAGGTCATAAGTATGCCCCTTCAGCTGGGCGGGTTCCCGAACTGTGGTCAGAGCGTGGTAGTCAGCAATGAAGTAGAAGGTGTCGTGCGTTTGCTGCAATTGCAGTGCGGGTCTCAGGGCACCAAGGTAGTTGCCCAGATGGGGAGTGCCCGAAGGCTTAATGCCTGTCAGGGCACGCAAACGGCTCATGCTTCCGTAGCAGCCAGGGAAGCTTCTGCTACCGCAGGGAGAACATTGATGAAACAACGATCATTGCGCTTGCGAGTGAAGCTGACCACACCATCACTGAGAGCAAAAAGCGTGTAGTCCTTGCCAACACCCACGTTTTGACCTGCATGGAAGGTAGTTCCTACTTGGCGTACTAGGATATTCCCTGCCTTAACGATCTGTCCACCAAAGCGCTTAACGCCGCGGCGTTTGCCGATTGAATCACGTCCGTTGCGGCTACTGCCGCCAGCCTTTTTGTGTGCCATGATACTTCCTAGAGGAAAGTTCAGAGATGAAGATCAGGCGCTGATCTCAGAGATGCGCACCAGTGTGTATTGCTGTCGATGGCCCTGCTTGCGACGATAGCCTTTGCGGCGCTTGCGTTTGAACACGATGACCTTGCGATCTTTCATGTGCTCAACCACCTCGCCCTGCACCTTGGCACCAGAAACCACAGGCGTTCCCACACGAACCTCGCCATCATCTGTTTGGAGCAGCAACACTTGATCTGTCTCAAAGGTTGCGCCCTGCTCACTCTGCATGCGGTCCAGCCGTACTACCTCACCAGGCGTGACACGATGCTGACGGCCTCCGGCCTGAATGATTGCGTACATCAGACACTCCTAAAAATTGGAGATTGAAAGTTTAAAAACTTTATAACTTAGAAAAAATCTATTTGGAATACAAGCTTTTTCTAGGCTCAGTTTTCTGCGATTCTCACGAAGACATCTCGCCCATCCCGCTGGTAACTAATGATCTGGGCGGAAGCCTTGCTGAACAGTTCTCCAGCCTCGAAGAACACAACCTGAAAAGGCAGTTCTTCACCTTCCCGCAGGTTACGGTTGATCTCATTGCGTCCGTAGCGTTCCTTGTACTGCTCTCGAATGCGGCTCACACTCCACTCACTTAGTTCCTGATGAGACAACACTACGCCGGCATATACTACTTGGCTTTCCAGAATTTTCTGGTCGTCATCAAAGGCCAAACCCTTGAGCCGGATCGAGCTGATATTGGAGAAATCTGAAAAATTTGAACGTACCGTTCCAGTCATCACATGAATCGCTTGACGACTGAAATTGTTACGAAATTTTTCAACCCGAAGATTACCAACAAACTCAAACTGGTGTAGTTGCACACCAACCAAACGACTGAGCAAGGGAGAATCAACCATGTGCAGGTAGCCACCTGTCCAGAGGATCAACAAAAGACCCAAGCTTGCCAGTGTACTTACCAAAGTTAGTCGCCCCCAAGGGATGCCAGCTTCTGCTGTGGATTTCTCAAAAACCTGGCTGACCGTAGGAACTTCCTCTTTTGCCTTCGCTTGCTCTGGTGCTGGCCCAGGAGCTGGCAATTGCTTCAGTGGTGGCTTGGACGGTATCTCTGGTTTCGGTGGTATTGGTTTCTTCGGTTTCGACTCCGGCTTTGAAGCAGATTTGACTTCTGGCTTTGTTTCAGGGTTTACTTCCGCTTTTGGAACAGGTTCAACTGCTGGCTTGGCAGGTGGCTTTGATGCTGCTGTTGTTTCAGGCTGAGTCGTAGGTTTTATTTTTGGAGGCGGTTTCGGTGCTGGGATTTCTGGAACTGCCCCATTGTCCTCAAACAAGGGTGTGCTGCTCTGCTCGTTTGGCTCTGATTTCTCAGGAAATGATTCGTGAATTGCCCTTTCAAAGAGACTTTGGGCTTCTTCTGTTTCTTCCGTAGGAGGTGAATCGTGCAAAAGAGCTTCGGTGTCTTCTTTCTTCGGAGGAGCCTGCTCCAGCAGCGAGGGACTTTCCGAAACGGCAGGCTTGGGAGGTGGAATAAACTCTGCCCCTTGTGTTTTACGACCCGGTGGCAGTGGCACTCCCAGCAAACCACGCAATTCTTGAAGATCTGCTGGATTAGCCGGCTCTGAATCAGGAATTCCAGCCAATTCATCAGGGATCTGCAGCTTTTCCTGAGCAGGCGGAGGTGGTGAGGATGGCAGAACAGGTTCCACAGGTGGTGGCGCTGGCCGAGTCTCACTTTTTGTCAGAGTGGTTGAGCGTCGATAGGCAGCTTCCCCTTCTGGACTAGGTCTCAACTCAGGTGTATTGGCTTTGGTCTCACGATTAACAGAAGGTGGACCAGGTAGAGGAATCAGACAATTGCAATGAACACATTGCGATCTATGAGTATCCGGTAGAGCTTCGATAGCAAATTCGTAACGTCGATGACATTCCGGACATTGGATCAGCATGGCGGGCAGCACGAATTGGATACGGGAAGGGAGTCGGCTTTTCGAAGGGGATCAAGCTATCGGAGGTCCCTCAGAGATGCCAGTTTTTTTTAGCTGAATTCAGCATGCTGCTTTCGCAACCACGTTGCCAATTCTATTGGAGAATCAACCACCAAGCGCGCTCCATGCTCCTGAAGTTCTTCAACTTTCCGAAAACCCCAACTAACTCCAATCGGGCAACTGCCCGCATTCGTAGCGGTCTCTATATCGACACTGGTATCTCCAACCAAGCAGAGTGCCCCGACTGGCAAGCTAAGTTCTTGAGCAATCAGTTGCATCCCAGTTGGATCTGGCTTTCGGGGAATACCAGCTTGTTGCCCTCGGACAACTCGGAAAGGCCAAGCTCCAAGGAAATGCTGCACGCATTGTTGTGTAAAGGCATCTGGCTTATTTGAAAGAACCGCCAAGGGCCAAGCGGCTTGAGTCAATTCATCCAGCAAGTCCGCGATTCCAGCATAGAGGCAAGTCTGCCGCTTCCAACCAAGGGCATACTCTTCTTCAAAGGCCTCCAGTAGCCAATCACGCCATTCATCGGAGGCACATGTTTGGGGCAGTATCTGCTCCATCAAGCGGCTAGCGCCTTCCCCCACAAAATAGCGATAACGCTCCAGAGGGTGTGTTGGTAGGTCAAATCGTAGCAATGCAGCATTTGCTGCATTGCCAATATCTGCCAATGTGTCGAGCAGAGTGCCATCGAGATCAAAACAAATTGCTTGAATGCGCATTGAGTCCTTCATCAGATTTTTACCGAAAAACAAACTCGGTTCCACTGCTAGTGGTAACGAAGATTAACTCACTACTACTGAAAAGACGCTTGACCGTCAACCTCATCTTATGTTAACAAATTTGCTTCTCTTCAATCTGCTTCCTGAAAGAAAGCTCCGAAAAATCGAAACTGCTCACATCTCACAAGACTGAAGGCAAAGGGAATGGATTACAAACAAGCGATCATTGAAAACGCCTGGGGTGGCGTAGCGGTAGACTATGGTCTGCTGCATTTCCAATTAGCAACTCCAATCGTAACACTAGTGATCATCTTCATTGTTTACAAATCCCTAAATTCTTTCCTATTCCAACCTGTTTTGCGTACCATTGATCAGCGTGAAAAATTCATCCAGGATCGGCGAGACCGAGTAGCTGTTCTGGCTAAAGAGATTGAGACCCTTGGAGAACAGCTTGATCAGAAACTCCATGTTGCCCGCGCAGAAGTAGCACATGTGATGAATGAAGCTTACGAACAAAGTCACAAGCACCGCGAAGAGACTATTCTGAAGCAACGAGATCTGCTGGAGAAAGAGGCCCGCAGTGCTCATGAACGCCTGATTGCCGAGACGGACCAGGCACGAGCAACTCTGCAACAATTGACGGAAGAATTGTCAGAACGGACTGTGGACCGCCTGCTCAACTAACTTCCCTCCTTGCCGCTCCCCTTTATGGGATTCATGATGAGAAAGGACCGTATAATGATGAAGAGAACCGGCATGTATAGCGTGTTGCTGACTGGACTACTTTGGTCAGCGCCACTCTGGGCTGCTGGAGAAGAAGGACAATCCTCAATGCTGGACTTCTTCTGGAAAGTAGTGAATACGATCATTCTGCTGGCGATCCTCTACTATTTTGCTCGCAAACCCATTAGTAGCGCTTTGGGGAAGTCTGCAGAAGAAGCTAAGGCCACTATCGAGGAAGCACGCCAGGCCGAACAGCGCATCGAAGAAGAATTGACCAAAGCACGTGAAAAATTGGAGAAGGTAGAGCATGAAGCAACAGAGATGATTGCGAAAGCCAAAGTCACTGCAGAAACTGAGCGTCAGCGAATTCTGGAGGAAGGTGAGGCTGAGGCAAAAAGAATCACTGACTATGCGCGCTTCACCATCGAGCAAGAATTCAAAAAAGCTGAATATGACCTGCGTCGCTGGGTAGCTGGAGTGACCATTGATCTAGCCGAAGAGAAGTTGCAGCAACGTGTCAATGCAGACCAGCAGAAAAAACTGATTCAAGATTTTGTTGATGAATTGCCGAGCGGAGGAAGCCGATGAGCCAAATGGTGATTGCCCGCAGATATGCCTCGGCACTTTCCAGTCTTGCCAAGAAAGAAAATAATCTGGAGCAAGTTGGCACTGAATTGCAGGACTTCTGTGATATTCTGCACGAAGCCGCTGAATTGCAAGAAAGTTTGAGCGACAACAAAGTCCCAATGGCGGTGCGCAATAGCATCCTGACAGAGATCCTGACTAAGATGGAATTGTCTTCATTGGTCAGTACCTTTCTCCGCTACCTACTCAGTAAACGCCGCCTGACACTTGTTCATGATATTGCTCGGGCGTTCGCCTTGTTGACCCAAGAGGCGATGGGAATTCTTCCCGCAGAAGTAACGGTCGCCAAAGAACCACGCAGCAAAGAGAGCAAAGATCTGCTACAGAAACTGCAGGAACAACTCTCTGCCAGTACTGGCAAGACCGTACAAATCCATGTCTCAGTGGATCCTTCCATCATCGGCGGTATCGTCACACGCATCGGTTCGATGGTGATCGACGGGAGCATCCGCAACCAACTTATCCAAGTCCGTGAATCGATCATCAGGGGTTGAGAGGTTATGAAACTACGAGCCGAAGAGATCAGCGCGATCATCCAAAAGCAAATTGAGAATTTTGATAAGAAAGCGACTAAAACCGAGGTGGGTACCGTGTTGCTCGTCGGGGACGGTATCGCACGTGTCCACGGCTTGGACAATGTGCGAGCTGGAGAGTTGGTCGAATTTTCCGATGGAACAACGGGCATGGCCCTCAACCTTGAGGAAGACAACGTTGGTATCGTAATCTTCGGTAGCGACTCAGGCATCAAGGAAGGAGACGAGGTGCGCCGCACAGAGCGTATCGCTGAGGTTCCTGTCGGAAATGCCTTGCTTGGGCGCGTTGTTAGTCCGCTTGGAGAGCCAATTGATGGTAAGGGTCCCTTGGGTACAGACGAAACCCGCCTGGTTGAAGTCATAGCCCCAGGAATCGTTACCCGAAAATCTGTTCACGAACCGATGCAGACAGGACTCAAAGCTATCGACTCCATGGTACCAATTGGACGAGGTCAGCGTGAGTTGATAATTGGTGACCGCCAGACCGGCAAAACAGCAATTGCCATTGACACGATCATCAACCAGAAAGGTGGCGACGTTATCTGTATCTACGTCGGTATCGGACAAAAGCGATCCACCATGGCCCAGATCGTTCAACGTCTGGAAGACGCTAATGCGATGGACTACACGATTATTGTTGCTGCGACAGCCTCCGAACCTGCACCCTTACAGTTCATTGCCCCCTACTCTGGGGTTAGCATGGGTGAGTACTTCCGAGACAAGGGTAAACACGTCCTTTGCATTTATGATGATCTTTCAAAGCAAGCAGTTGCTTACCGCCAGTTATCACTGCTACTTCGCCGCCCACCAGGACGCGAGGCTTTCCCTGGAGATGTGTTCTACGTTCATAGCCGTCTGCTTGAACGAGCCTGCAAGCTCAATGACGGGCTTGGCGGTGGCTCCTTGACTGCATTGCCAGTCATCGAAACTCAAGCAGGTGACGTATCCGCTTACATCCCAACCAATGTGATTTCGATCACCGATGGTCAGATCTTCCTCAGCACAGATCTCTTTAACTCTGGGGTAAGACCTTCAATCAACGTAGGTCTATCTGTTTCCCGAGTAGGAGGCGCCGCTCAGGTCAAAGCTATGAAAAAGGTTGCTGGTACACTGCGACTGGATCTGGCCCAGTTCCGTGAAAAAGAAGCCTTTGCTCAATTTGGAAGTGATCTTGACGCATCAACTCAACGGCAGTTAGCCAGAGGACAGCGTCTTGTAGAAGTACTCAAGCAGCCACAATATTCACCAATGCACTGGGCTGATCAGGTCATGGTGATATTTGCTGCCACCAACGGCTACCTGGATAATATCTCTGTAGCTAGCATTAGCAACTTCGAGACTGGCTTTCTACAGTTGATGCACGGGCAGTATGCGGACCTACGTAATCAACTTATCGAAACCCAGAACATTGACGCTGTTCAGGATGGCCTGAAGAAGGCTCTCAGCGAGTACGTCGAAACATTCCAGGCAGCCTGAGTGCTAAGCTATCCTGTGCCCGGCTTACAGCTGGGTACACTTCAACGTGAGATCTGATGCCCAGCCTCAAAGAAATCCGCAATCGAATCACTAGTGTCAAAAAGACGCAGAAGACCACTAGCGCGATGAAGATGGTCTCCGCTGCTAAGCTGAACCGAGCTGAAGACACTATCCGACGCGCTCGACCCTATTCAGTAAAGCTGAGAGAAGTTGTCTCTTCTCTCTCCGGCAAGTTAACGCCAGATGACAATCCTCTTTTTCGAGATCAAGCAGGGGAGCGTGTCGCCGTAATCCTCATGACCTCAGACCGAGGTCTCTGTGGAGGTTTCAATGCCAATCTTTGTAAAATGCTGGCCCGAACTCTCCATGAAGAGGGCATAGATAGCGCAGAGATGCACATCGTTGGAAGGAAGGGTCGAGACTTTTTCCGCCGTACCAACCACCAGATTGCAGCAGACTATCCTGATGCTAGACCAGAACACTATTTAGATATTGTCTTCACAGTACTTGATGGGTTGACCAAAAGATTTGCTGCTGAGGAATTAGATAAAGTCTATCTGGTCTTCAACGAATATAAGAGTATCTTAACTCAAGAGCCAACCATCCAACCCTTGCTACCGATCAGACCGCTCGAAGACGCAGAGGAAGAAGGGGAACAGGAAATTCTCTTCGAACCTTATATCGAAGAACTCATCGGCCCCTTGGTTCAGCAGTATATACAGAATCAAATGTATACAGCTTGGTTAGGAACCTTGGCCGGAGAACACGCAGCCCGAATGACAGCGATGGACTCTGCCACCAAGAACGCTGGAGAAATGATCAACCAGTTGAATCTATATTACAACCGTAGTCGTCAAGCCGCGATCACGAAAGAACTAATCGAAATCATCAGTGGTGCTGAAAGCTTGTAAGCTGAGCCGCTGAAAATGAAGACCCTCTTGCCAGAGATAGGAAATGAGCGTAGGTAAGACCACCCAGATCATGGGTCCCGTTGTGGATGTTATGTTTGAAAGCGGAGAGTTGCCCGAAATCTACTCTGCTCTCGAAATCAACCTTGAAGACAATTCAATTCTAGTTTGCGAGGTCCAACAACACCTTGGTGAAAACACTATCCGTAGTATCTCAATGGGTCCCACCGAAGGTTTGGCCCGTGGTATGGAGGCTAAAAGCACAGGTAAGCCAATCCAGGCACCTGTAGGCCGCGAAGTGCTGGGACGAATCATCAACGTCACCGGTGAGGCCGTTGACGAGATGGGGCCAATCAATAATAAGGAATTTTTACCGATTCACCGTGAACCACCAACCTTCGAGGAACAAGAGACGAAGGCAGAGATGTTGGTCACCGGGATCAAAGTTCTGGATCTGCTCTGCCCGTTCCTCAAGGGTGGAAAAATTGGGCTATTTGGTGGTGCTGGCGTAGGCAAGACGGTTGTCATCATGGAGTTGATCCGAAACATCGCTGCTGAGCACGGTGGTTTCTCAGTCTTCGCTGGCGTAGGTGAGCGCACCCGAGAAGGCAATGACCTCTGGAACGAGATGAAGGAGTCTGGAGTACTTGACAAGACTAGCCTCGTCTATGGCCAGATGAACGAGCCCCCAGGAGCCCGTGCACGAGTAGCTCTAACCGGATTGACCATCGCGGAAAATTTCCGCGATGCTGAGGGAGCTGACGTATTAATGTTCGTCGATAACATTTTCCGCTTCACTCAGGCTGGTTCGGAAGTATCTGCTCTACTGGGCCGAATTCCATCTGCGGTAGGTTACCAACCAACACTCTCTACCGAAATGGGGAACTTGCAGGAAAGGATTACTTCGACCAAGAAAGGCTCCATTACCTCCGTACAGGCGGTCTATGTACCTGCAGATGACTTGACAGACCCTGCACCTGCAACGACCTTCTCCCACTTGGATGCAACTGTCGTTCTGAGCCGTGCGATTGCTGAGTTGGGTATCTATCCAGCAGTTGACCCTCTGGATTCAACCTCTCGCATCCTCACACCAGATGTTCTCGGTGAAGAGCACTACCAGACTGCACGAGGTGTTCAGCAGTTACTACAGCGCTATAAGGACCTGCAGGACATTATCGCGATTTTGGGGATGGACGAACTTTCGGAAGACGACAAGGCTGTTGTTAACCGCGCTCGCAAGGTTCAGCGTTTCTTGTCTCAGCCCTTCTTCGTGGCAGAGATTTTCACCGGTTCAGCAGGTCAGTATGTTGATATCGCTGATACCGTCCGTGGATTTAAGGAAATTCTGGAAGGAAAGCACGACGATATGCCCGAACAAGCTTTCTATCTGGTTGGTACGATTGAGCAAGCCCGTGAAAAGGCTTCGAAAATGGCTGAAGCTGAAGCAGCCTGATGATCACTTCTTTGAAAAGGCACCCTCATGGATAAGCTGCAACTGGAAGTGCTCACACCCGGCCGAATCCTGCTCGAAACCGAAGCAGACCACGTCGTTCTGCCTGGTTCGATGGGAGAGATGGGGATTCTTCCACAACACATTCCTGTCGTCACCATGCTCAACGGTGGTGTCCTGAGCTACTTCGTTGGACAAAAACAAAGCTACCTAGCGGTCCAAGGAGGTTACGCTCAAGTTGACAATAACCGCGTGACTGTGCTGGTGGAACGAGCTGCTTTCGCTGAAGAAATTGACGTAGTGGTAGCGGAGCAGGACGAAAAAGATGCTGCAGAGCACCTCAAACAACTGTTGAGTAGGCCCTCTTCACGAGCATCAGAAGAGGATGAAGAAGTAGAACGCAAGCGTGCTGCTGCTTACGAAGCCCAGTTGCTCTGGGCCATTGCCCGTCAATCTGCATCTCAGCACAAGTAATTTGTCTTTAAGCATCTCCTAGCTCTGGGAGATGCCCTCCTTCCTCCATTTGGCTTTCCTGCTTCTTCTTCCCCAACAAGAACACTTCTACGCTCTCCGATCGAGAACTTTTCGGCTTACAGATTTTGACTTCGGTAAACATTTGCCGGAAATCCTGTTGAAGCTGCTGGAAGGGTTCTCCCTGGAAAGCCTTGACCAGCAAGCATCCTCCTTTACTCAGATGTTGTTCTGCCAACCATAAAGCATGTTGATTCAGTCCATAAGAGCGATCTGCATCAGCAGAACGAACACCTGTGGTCTTTGGAGCCATGTCGCTTAGGATGACGTCGAAAGGTTTCTCCCACCAAATACCACTACGATCAAGCTCGTAGATATCTGCCTGCAGCACTTCCACCTGTGGCGGTAGACTGATCGCCACAGCTTGCAGATCAATCCCTAGCAAGCGTCCACTCTCGCCAATCCGCCTTGATGTGTACTGTAACCAAGATCCTGGCGCACAGCCTAAATCAAGCACCTTCTGACCACGCTTCAGCAACTGGTGACGCTGGTCAATTTCCTCTAGTTTATACGCTGAGCGGGCAACGTAACCATCCTTACGGGCCTTGTGAAAATAATGGTCCTGAACCTTCTTCATGATCGATTAGTTCTACCAGATCGGGTTAGCATTTGCCTTTTGAGTCCGCTTGACGTAACAATTCTCGTCTCGTCGCAAGACCGTCCTATCCAGGAGGAGGCCCCATGGACTTCAAAGTGGCTGGTTTGAACCCTGCAAGTTTTGCAGAAACCCTAGACTTCCAAAAATCCTCGGCCGAGGTAGCTCCCATCTCCCTGCAAGATATCCGCTCATTACGGCAAGGCTTTGAGCGGGAAGCTGAGCCATTGCGACCCGTATTGGGAGCTGCAGAGCATCAGTCGATGCTGATTGCCATGTATGAAGGCACAGAACAATTGCTCAACAGGCGTGTTCCAGCCTTTGCGGTTCACGAATATCTTGAAGGTCTAAAAGGAAGCGCACAAGAACTGCGCAACCAGGGACTAGCCAATCAAGAATTTCGGCAACAAATCTTCAAGCAATCACGACTTTCTCTGCACTACGTTCTCAATCAGGGATAGCCATACTAAGCCTTGTGTTCCCGCAACGGCTAGCTACTCTGTAATTTGTTTGTCGTTACACCTGATTGACCGGAGTGATGCTTCTCTATTTCTCTACCCTGGTTTCCTGTTCCATCAACGAGGTCTGGGAGAGGTTTGACCAAGATCTCTTCCTATCATTAAATCCTCCATTTCCACCGGTGCGTCTGCTGCGCTTCGATGGTTGTCGGCAAGGAGACGAAGTCCACCTTGAGCTGGGATTTTGGCCTCTACGGCAATCGTGGGTCAGCTTGATCACCTCACAACAAAGCAGCACAGAGAAAATCGTTTTTGTTGATGAAGGTCAGCAGCTACCCTTTTTTCTGCGCTCCTGGCGTCATGAACACCGGCTGGAACAGCAGAAAGACCACACAATAATCATTGATGCAATTGAGTACCATGCCCCTATCAGACTGCTTGAATGGATCCTGTGGCCAATCTTATGGTGGCAGTTCCGCTATCGACAACCAGTCTACCGACGCTATTTCAATAAAGAGTAGACGAGCTAACAGCAGACTGCTTCGTCTGGTTTTGCTGATCTGTGGATGCTTCTGCTGCCTACCCAGCTCTCTTTGGGCGACTCAAGGTGTGACATCAAACGAGATTCGCATTGGCACTCATACGGCAATGAGTGGACCCGCTGCCACTTGGGGATTAGGAGCTGTCAGAGCCTTACGCTTTCACTTTGCAGAAGTCAATGCAGCGGGTGGCATTCATGGACGCCAACTACGACTGATCGCTGAGGATCATCAATATCAAGTTGTGAGAGCTCGTCAAGCAGCCAATAAGCTCGTACTTTACGATCGGGTCTTTGTTATGCTAGCCGCCTTGGGAACCAGCATGAATCAAGTTGCCTTGCCACTACAAGAAGAGCACGATGTGGCCAACTTGTTTCCATATACCAGTGCCCGCCTGATGTCGGAACCGTTTCACCCACTCAAGTTTACAGCCAGCGTATCGTACTTCGATCAGGCACGAGCCTTGGTTCGTCACTTTCACCAACAAAAACTACAGCGTTTCTGCTTAATGCACCAGAATACGGACTATGGCCGTGAAATGCTGGATGGAGTGGAAGCTGGATTGCAGGAATTGGGGATGTCACTGACTGCTGTGGAGACACACAGCCCGACAGAAACAAACTTTCTCAATACCCTACTTCGCCTGCGGGAAGCTGACTGTGAAGTTGTTCTATTGGGAACCATTCTAGGGGATACTATCCGTATCTTGCAAACCCGACAATCTCTGCAGTGGGATGTAACGATGGCTGGTAACGTCTCCGCTTATGATCAAATCATAATTGACCGTGCAGGAACAGCGGCAGAAGGTTTTCTAGCAACAGCATCTATTGAAATGTTATATCCTGAAACATTAACTTCTTCTGCTGCACAAGATTTCTTCACAAAATATCAGGCTGAATATGGAGAATCTCCAAACAACGCTGTGCAGATGGCTTACTTTTACGCCCGTATTCTAACACACGCTCTGCAGTTGGCTGGACCAGAACTAAATTCTGAAAGGCTGACTTCAGCCCTTGAATCGATGAACAACTATCAGGACGAACTAGGCGGACCAGTTCTACAATTTGGTCCAAGCGATCACGAAGGGATTGAAAAACCATTACTGGCAGAAGTGCAGCAAGGCCAGTGGCGTACTGTCCAATCCGTGATGGACTGAAACGCTTCATGACAACAACCTTGCGTGTTTTATTTACAGGAGGGGGATCGGGCGGTCCAACGACTCCTCTCTTAGCCGTGAATGAAGCCTTAGGAGCCTTGGGCCCAACAGAATCTCGATTTCTTGGCACAACAAGCGGCCCAGAGCGAGCCATGGTGGAAGAGGCAGGCATACCTTTCTATGCAATCCCGGCTGGCAAGCTGCGCCGCTATTTCAGCTGGCAGAACTTCACGGATCCCTTTCGCATTCTAGCTGGTGGAATCATTGGTTTAAAACACTTAGCGCAGTTCAAGCCTCACGTTGTGGTCTCTGCTGGAAGCTTTGTCAGCGTACCTGTTGCCTATGCAGCCCGAGCATTGGGTATCCCTCAAGTGTTGCTGCAAATGGATGTTTTGCCAGGGCTGGCCAACCGGTTGATGGCTCCTGCCAGTTCAGCGCTAGGTTATTATTTTCCAGCCTCTGAGAGAGCCTTTCAACGCATCCCGGAGCGACAACACGTCGGTCCTGTTGTACGCAACTCTGTTTACCAAGGAGATCCCAAACGAGCCAACCAGCGCTTTCAGCTGAATCCTGACTTACCGGTTCTGCTAATCACCGGTGGTGGACAAGGTGCCGTTGGCTTGAATAGAGCCATTCAACCGCTGCTGCCGACTTGGCAGGAACACTTCCAAGTGATTCATCTGACTGGACGAGGTGGCACAATCGATCCAGCGCATGGTCCTCGCTATCAGACTCATGAATTCGTCAACGAGGGCATGGGTGATCTATTAGCCCGCAGTCAGCTTATAATTACCCGTGCAGGCCTTGGCATTCTTGGTGAGTTATCGATTCTAGGCAAGGATGTGATCCTTGTTCCTCTACCAAACAGCCATCAGGAATTGAATGCTTCCAAATTGGCTGAATCTGGTGCTATCACGCTGCTAAACCAGCAGGAATTGGCTGAAAATGGATCGCAATGGTGGTCCAAATTTTGGTCTACATATCAACCCGGTATCACCGGAAAACGAATGCAGTCCTACTGGCCACCGCAAGGTACTACTACGTTTGCTAGTCTGATTCGCCAACAAGGCCTGCGTGCATCTTAATTTTAGGGAGGACAAGAGATGGAATTAATGTATCAGAACGTCGTAGAAATGATGGATCGCTGCTGCGAAGAGTACGCAGATCTACCCATGTATGGAACTCCGGCCAACGGTGACTACGACTGGATGACATTTAGGGATTTTGCTGAGACCGTTGCCGATTTGCGGGGAGGGCTTGATTTACTCGGTGTAGGAGTAGGGGACCGTGTGGGAATCATTTCAAATAACATGATTCCCTGGGCGACTATGGCGTATGCGACCTTCAGCGCAGGAGCTGTCTACGTGCCAATGTATCCTCAGCAAAACAAAGAACAGTGGCAGTACATCCTACATGACTCGAGTTGCAAGGTACTCCTGGTCGCTTCTGAAAAACTATATCACGAAGCATTGACCTGGCAGGGTGAGATTCTCCCAGAGTTGCAGCATGTCGTGCTGCTGAGTGATTCTGAAGATTCTGAGGTAAAAACCTATGGGAAATTGCGTAACAATGGCCAGCAGCGGCCTGTCCCTGCCCAATACCCTGACACGGGCGCTCTTTTGGAGATCATGTACACATCTGGCACCACCGGCAATCCAAAAGGTGTCATGCTCAGTCATCTTGGGGTGATTTCTACTTTGCAAGCTGCCAAAGACAGCATACCTTTTCACAAAAGTGACCGCACCCTAGCTTTTCTCCCATGGGCCCATATTTTTGGCCAGATCTGCGAGGTTCATGGTGTAATGATGTTCGGATTTTCGGCCGCTATGAACGAAAATCTTGCCAAGCTAGTGGATGAACTGGGCCAAGTGAGGCCAACCCTGTTATTTGCGGTTCCGCGTGTCTACAATCGGATTTATGAAAAGCTACACCTACAAATCCACAACAAGTCGCCTCAGCTCTACTCCCTGTTCCAGTATGGGTTGACCTGCTCGGCTAAGCGACGACATGGTGAGAAGCTCTCTCTAAAGGAAGCACTAGCTTTCAAACTGTGCGACAAGCTCTTCTTCTCCAAGGTCCGAGCACGTTTGGGCAATCGCTTGCGAATGGCTTACAGTGGAGGAAGTGCGCTAAATCCAGCGGTTATTGAATTTGTCCAGAACATCGGTGTCACCCTCCTCGAGGCCTATGGACTAACCGAGGCAATTGTCTCAGCCAACTCACCGGACTTTCAAAAGACTGGCGCTGTCGGCAAGCCCTTACCAGGAGTACGCGTTGAGATTGACCGTTCTGTGACAATGGCCAATGAGCAGGATGGAGAGATCATCATTTACGGTGCAACTATGATGCTCGGCTACTATAATTTGCCAGAGGAAACCGCTAGTGTTTCTACTCCTGAGGGCGGCTTCCGAACTGGAGATATTGGACATATTGACGAGGATGGATTCCTTCGGATCACCGGGCGAGTCAAGGAGATTTATAAGCTGGAAAATGGCAAGTACTGTGTCCCAGCTCTGGTGGAGGAAGCGCTCAAGCTGAGTCCATTCATTAATCAGGTGATGATCTATGGCTTCCAAAAACTCTACAACGTTGCGCTAATCGTAGTTGAAGTCGATGCCCTGAAAACCTATGCGTCTCGCAACAACATCACTGGCACACTGGAAGACTGGCTGAAGGATGAAGAGATCCTCAAGCTCTACAAGCAGGAACTCCGTAAGTATGCAGCAGATTTTCAGGACTATGAGCGGCCCAAGCGCTTCCATCTACTGACTGAAGAGTGGACCGTGGACAACAACCTGATCACCCCGACCTTGAAGTTGAAGCGCAATCGCGTCGAGGAACGCTTTCAGGAAGAACTGGTAGGGATGTACTGATTCAAAGCCATTGGTGGAGCGCAGACCAGATGGGTGCACGCCCAGATTTGTCTAGGGAAGAATGTGTCAGGGGGCCCTGCTCTAACTGGAGAGTGGTTCGAACTTTTTGAAGATGACTGCGGTACTGGCTCCGCTTGAGCTTATCCATCTTGTTAGCTACGACTAGGACAGGCCGCTGGTAGTGATCCAGCCAAGTCTTCATCTGGCGGTCATGCTCTCCTGGTTTGTGGCGAACGTCTACGATTAGCACAACACCCCGAAGAGTGGAGCGCTCCCCAAGATAGGCTTCAATCGTTTTCTGCCAACCACGACGCACTGCCTCAGGCACCTTCGCGTAGCCATAGCCAGGCAGATCGACTAGATGAAACAAATCATTAATACAGAAGAAGTTGATCAACTGTGTCTTACCTGGCGTGGAGCTGGTCTTGACCAGTTGGTTGCGCTGCAGCAATGAATTGATCAATGTGGATTTGCCCACGTTGGATTTTCCAGCAAAGGCGATTTCCGGAAGGCTTGGATGCGGGAATTGCTTGGGTTGTGCTGCGCTGGTAAGAAATTCTGCTGAATGAATCTTCACTGTTTGTCTTCCGTTCCGATCTCACGGATTGTCACCTTGTCGGTGGTCTCCTCTGCTTCCTTCTCCGGATCTTCGAAATATTCTGCGGGGATTTCAAAGTGATGGACCGCTAGGGCTTGTAAGCTTTCTTGGCTACAAACGGCCTCATCCCGGGCCAAATCAAAGTATAACAGTGCAGTCAGAATCGAAGCGTAGGGGTAGAAAACCAATGCAGTTAGGTACTGTGTCCAGCGCAAGGCAGCCTGGGTTTCTGCACTTCCCAGCAACTTTACGAGGTCCTCTCCGTCCGCTGCCATTGGATCTGTTTGCAACAAGGCACTGAAATTGATTTCCGGCAGGAACAGTTGGAGCAAAATGATAAAGAGCAATAACTGCAGGATCATGGCGACAACAACGACACCAAAAGCTCGCTTCAATCGGTTACGAGTTAGCTGAAAGCTACGTACCAAGGCAGGCAGCCCCCGTAGCTCTTCGATGACACAGACTGGCTGGGCAATGGTCAGAAAAACAAAGCTACTGAGCCAGAGCGTTACCAATATAACGTTCAGCGGTGTCGGTGCCATCAATCCATAGAATCCAAGGATCGTCAGCAGGTATTGTAGGATTCCGACATGCAGAGGTCGCAAGACGGCGCGACTGCCCAAACGGCGTAAAATATTCCCAGTGGGAAACACGCCCGTGAACAGCAGGGAAAGCAGTCCTAGGGTCGCTCCTGCTTCCAACAGTCTCATCAGCAGGAAAAAAACCACACTCTCTCCCTGATCTACTCCGCTTAGGCTGAGTAGTAGCGCTGGAAACAGTAACACCAGGGTCAGTCCCAACAAAGGAAAGAGATGCGCGCGATAAATCTGCCAACTCTGAACAAAGAGCGAACCAAGGGTTGGGGCAGCAGGTATGAGACTCATGCGCAATTCATTACGGATAGCAATACGTTGTCAGTTAAGCAGCAACAGGAGAGGTCATGACCTCAGAACGGGCATCGCTGGTGCAAACGAAAAAGAGTCCAGAGAACAAAATTATACCTCGATCCCAGCTTGCTTTACAAGTCGAAGCGTCTACGCAGACCCTGCCGGACGAGTCAGATCTGATCATCCACGAGTTGAATCAGAAGCTGAACTCACTGCGACAGCAGCTGGTTAATTACGAAAGCCAACGTCAACAAGCGAATGGCCCTAGCTCACGACAATTACGGGCCCAACTGGCCAAGCAGGAAGCCCAACTACAGGATCTTCAGGCCGAACGGGCAACGGTCAATTACCATGCTCGATCTCTACCACAGACCTTCTCTGCTTTGCGTAAACCAGCCTCTCAGTTGGAGGAGCAAGTCGGTCAACTGCTGGAGAGAATTCCTGACCCAGAGGTTCGCAAAGCCCTGGAGCACTGCCGTCAATTGGCCAAGCAAATGCTGGATGACACTGATACTCAGCAACAGGAACTGGAAGAGATCCATCAGGACTATCAACCTGAACGCAGAGCAGTCAATCTGTTGAAATTCTTTCGGGGAGTTGCTCGGCAACACACGCAGCAGAGTCGACACCCACTGCGGCTCTTTGCTTCGACTCGACTTCCCGATGAGATGCGCCTGGACCCAGCAGGATTCCGGCGGGCCTTGCTGGCCATGCTTCAGGAAGTACGACGCCAAGCAAATACGGAACCGCTCCAGTTGCTCCTGCAAACCTCTAATCCACGCCAGCAACGAGATGCTCGTATCCAGATTACTGTTAAGATCGATTCCGGCTCCAACTTATCGAAGGCAAAAAACTGGGGAGATTATCTGGCGCAGCGAATGAGTGAAGCGGATGGGAGTCCAGAGTTGTTGATCGGGCGCAAAATTATCTACGCCCATGGAGGAAGGATCAGCTTACGCCGAGAAGAGGACCAGGTCGTTGGGTTGGAAGTAAGCCTTCCGATGGAAACAATGACTCACAACGGTGTGCCACAGATCGCGCTGTCCACGGATACAAAGACCCCCACAAGCGGTGATTCCTGATAGCTCTGTTAAGTTGTGGCAGCTCCGTTCGTTTTGCTAACAGTAGAATCTGTTGTGCTCGCGGTAGTGGTTGATTCAGCTTCCTTGGCTTCAGCAGCCGCTACATTTTCCTTGCGTGCAGCCAAATCTTCCTGCCCCTTCTCAAACGCATTTGCCACTGCTTCCAGCTTGTCTCCGGTGCTCATCTGAGAGAGCTTCAATGAACCGAACTTGTTGGCTACTCCACCGAAGTTATTCTCAAAGTCTTTCTTGATATCCTTCACCTCGAGATCCCGCTCAATATTATCCATCTCGCTCTGTACGGTGTGACGAATATCATTGGTAGCCCGTTTGAGTTCAACAAGCCCCTTGCCCACGGAGCGCATGACTCCTGGAAGCTGTTTGGGTCCAATGAAGATCAGCGCAATCACGACAATGATGACTAATTCTGGCAGACCGATGCCAAACATGAGATTCTCCTCCTAACGGTTATCAACAAGACGTGAATTTATATCCTGCTTAACGAGGAAAGGCAAATGCCCAATGACGACTTTCTGGCAGTTCTTGATTTTGGAAGCCAGTACGCCCACCTGATTGCCAAGCGAATCCGGCACTTCGGGGTCTATACCGAAATCTTTCCACCCTCTATTGACACAGACCGCCTTGAGGCTGCCAAGGGCATCATCCTTTCTGGAGGACCTGCTTCTGTCTTTGCTGAGGACGTGCCTGCCTTCAATCCAGAAATCCTCAACCTCTCTCAGCCCACTCTTGGCCTCTGCTACGGCCACCAACTGATGGCCAAACATTTCGGTGGAAGTGTAGCCAACACGGGACAGGGAGAGTTCGGCAAAGCTTCTCTGCGTCAACTGAACCCTTCTCCCCTATGGAAAGATGTTGCCGACAACTCCCAGGTCTGGATGAGCCACCAGGATAGCGTCACGGAGCTTCCACAGGGTTTCCAGGTGATCGGTGAAACCATTGCAGGGAGCCTGGCTGCTCTGCAGCACAAGGAACGTCCGCTGTTTTCCCTGCAGTTTCATCCAGAAGTCACTGACACACTGGCAGGCACTCAGATTCTCAGCAATTTCGTGGAACTCTGCAAGGCACACCCTAGCTGGAGCATGGAACGCTTCATTGAGCAGACAAAGAATGAGCTTCAACAGCAAGTTGGTGAGCACAATGTGCTGATGTTCCTCAGTGGTGGCGTGGACTCTTCGGTTGCCTTTGCTTTGTTAAACGAAGCCCTAAGCAAGGAAAGGGTGCTAGGGCTCTTTATCGATAATGGCTTTCTACGTCTGAATGAGACTGAGCAAATTCTCCAACGCTACGAACAACTAGGTTATGACAATGTGGTTGGCAGAGACTACAGCGAGGCTTTTCTGGAAGCAATCGCCGGTGAAGTGGACCCACAACGGAAACGACACCAGGTTGGCAACGCCTTTTTGGCAGTACGGGGAAAACTACTGGAAGAATTAAAATTGAACCCGGGTGAATGGCTGCTCGGGCAGGGCACACTCTATCCGGACATCATTGAATCTGGAGGCACCGAACACGCCAAGGTGATCAAGTCTCATCATAACCGAGTCGATGCAATCCAGGATTTGATTGCCAAGGGTCAAGTTGTTGAGCCACTCAAAGAACTCTACAAGGATGAAGTGCGACGCGTCGGGGACCTGCTGGGTCTGCCCAAAGAAATCGTCTGGCGCCATCCGTTTCCTGGGCCGGGTCTTTCAATCAACGTCCTCTGTTCCAGTGAAGATACAATCCTGCAACCCGAACACAAGAAAACACTGGACACACTGCACCAGTATCTACCACCCACTCAGGCTTCTCTACTACCAGTACGCAGCGTAGGTGTACAGGGAGATCAACGAACCTACACAGAGCCGGCTGTGCTGCTCGGCCCAACAGACTGGGAATGGCTTGAGAACAATTCGATTCGACTGACCAATCAAGTACGTGCGATCAATCGGGTCGTGGCCTATCTTCCTCTTCAACCAACAGAGCAGCTACCCAACTGGCGTGCCCGCCGTGCTTTCTGCGACAAGCCTCGTCTGGACTTGCTACGTGCTGCTGAGGCTCACGTCAGTGAAACCTTCGCCAATCATGGCTGGCTGGGGCGTATCTTTCAATTGCTGGTGATCCTGTTGCCGATTTCTCAGGATGGTCACCAAGATAGCATCGTACTACGTCCGGTCATCTCTGAAGATGTAATGACTGCGCGCTTTGCCCCTGTGGACTGGCAGGTTCTCCATGAACTGTTGCCACAACTCTACGCTCTGGATGGAATTGACTCTGTCTTCTTCGATATCACTCACAAGCCTCCTGCTACGTTTGGGTGGGAGTAGTAAACCAACGCTAAACTACTTATTTAATTAGGTTTTATAACTTTTCTAACTGTTCCACACCCAAGATCCCACCACTGATATCATTGGCTTTTTTCCTCACCAGTTGCACAGAAACTTACACATTCCTGTGACTACTGGATCGAACGATTACCCAAAGAGGAAAATGCCACTCAAACGACAGCTCAGAGCATCAGAAATTCCCATCTTTGACAACGCCTATATCCATCAGCGTGGAGACTATTGGCAATTTCGTATGTGGTTGGAGCGAGAAGGCAAGTATGCACGTAAGAGTTTACGCACACGCAGTGAGGCAACTGCTGTAGAAAGAGCGCGGCAGATGTACTTGGAAATCTTTTCTAACCAACAACAAGGTAAAACCTATTTCAGTCTTACTGTCAAAGAAGGGGTTCAGAAGTACTTGGAAGCCAGGAACGTTGATGTAGAACTAGGACTAATAGTACGTGATAGGTACGTCACCATACGCAGTCAGCTGAAGCATTGGTTAGATTTTATTGGGAAAGACAGCAAACTGAACGAGTTGGAAAGGACAGACTGTGAAGACTATTTCCAGTATCGCAACAAAAAACTAGAGGTACTGTCAAAAATTTAACTGTGCAGCATGAGCAGAGTACTATCAATGCGTGTGTAAGGTGGCTGAATAAAAAGGGAGAGACTCATATTGAAAGTTTTGACTTTAAAAAATTACCACGCATTGACAGAGGCAACGAAGCAATACGCAGAGCAACACTAACAAATGAAGAATATGAAAGGCTGACTCGTGCGATGCGTTCATATTGTGCAAAAAAAAACAATAAGAACGATGAATCAGAGATACTTCTGAGAAAACTAGTCCAACACTATGTATTGATTGCTTCAAATAGTGGATTGAGAGTTGGTGAGCAAATGCAACTGAAATGGAGTGATGTAAAGGTTGAAGCACACAAAGACAAAACAGGCGAGCCTGTCAGGCTAGCCCGCATTCATGTTCGTGCTGAAACTAGTAAGGTAAGGACAAGCAGAATTTTCTTGTGTCGCAATGGGCATTATTTCGAAAGATGGAAGGAGATTGCTGGACACGCAAATAAAAACGGTCTCATCTGTAGCGTGGATGGTGAGAAGCCAATTACTAAACGCCAGCTACTCTACCATTTCAAAAAAATGGTTGAACTAGCAGGAATACCAGATTTAAATGAGCGTGATATTGTCCCATATAGTTTACGGCACTTTATGATAACACAGAGGATTATGAGTGGCCTGAGCTACAGACAAGTTGCTGATATGTGCGGGACAAGCGTGGCACAGATAGAAAGGACCTATTACCATCTCAACGATGAAATCCGCCTTACCAATGCTGTCGCTGACTTCAGGCGACGTGAGGATGGGACGATTGAAGCCATCTAGCGTCTGTAAATCGTGTTAACACGATTCACTCCATCTCAACCCACCACTGCCCCAGATTCTGGCAATCCCATCAAATCAACAGAAGCTGTCCTGTAGTCTGCTGGATCAGACTCGCTGTCTCTGCTTGCACTCGCTTCCCCTTACTTCTAATTCTGCGATTCATCCAAACACCAGAAACCTGAAATAAGTGATATTTTGGAGGATTACCCATATGTGTGGTACCAGCATCACCCAAATTGAGTGGATGTGGCAAAGCAAGCAGCTTCAGGTAAGCAGAAGCGAGCTGATGTGGATGATGCTGCTAGATTACGGCAGCAGCGACAGCAGTTGGCGGCAGTTCAACCCAGTAAGCCGTTACCTGCACAACAATGATTTCAGAATGCTGTTCTGATTTGACTACAAATTGAACGATTTGAGTGGGGAACTTACCCAGCACATCTTTTCATCCGTCCAGCACAGCAGGCTATGCTGGAATCTCTTCAACTATTGTAGGAGCACTACTAGTACAGTTTTTTTGCTGAGAATCTATAGATTATTTAAGTATCTGTTCAAGATGGATGTTCAGCGCGTCTTCCTCCTCATTCATCGAAGTTATACTGTAATTGTTCAGACAGCACAGAAACAATATTGCCCTGATTGATTATCAGACTAGCGCACGTTGCCAAAATTCATTAGCGGCAGGGGGGATGGACTGTCACCGTCCATAAAATATATTTTGGATGCTGGATCTTTGGAAATAGCCTTCAATGCTTCCAATGCTTGGAGCTTTACATAATTGGGATTACTACCAATAGCACTATTGATCTTTTCAATTTCATAAGCCTGAGCGTCTGCAAGTACCCTCTTTTTCAGAGCTTGCTCTTCTGCAGCTTCACTTTCTGCTTTTGCTAGTGCGACTTTTTGCTGTTGCTCAGTTTTAAATCGCTCTAATTCTGCTTTTTGCTTCTCAACTTCTTGTTCCCTTTCTTTCTTAGATTCAATTGCTTTTATGATAAAAGGCGGGAGTGAAATATCACGAATCAAGACTGCTCCTACATTCACTCCTTTTGGAATTAAGTAATCTTTGAGGCCTTCCAACAATGACGTTTGCATGTTCTGCTGAGTTTCTTCTAGAAAAAAGTCTTCAGCTCTTTTGATTGTTTTTCCTTGCTCTCGCAAAAGTGATCTCAATTTTGGAACAATATGAACACGAAGAACATCAGCAGCCTGCCCAGTTTCTTGTAAGATTTTAGGTGCATTTTGACTGCTCAATTGAAATTGAACACTCACTTGAATCTTTGTTTGGAGTTGATCCTGACTTGGCACATTAGCTTCTTCTAAGTGGGATTTCTGCCTGACGTCATAAAAATACCACTCATAGAATGGATTTACAGGAATATGTAGTCCTTCCTCATACGGATCTTCCTGTACCTCTCCAAAAAGAGTAGCCACTCCAACATATCCAGCTGGCACCTTTTGATACAGAGATGATGCAAACCAAACTAAAACAAGGCCAAAAAGACCTAATACTCCAAGTGAAGTTTTTAATTTATTCATAAAGCCTCAATATAAAATGATTTAAAATAATCAGCACAACAAGATTATTTTTATATTTTTTAGTCTAATTGGATAAATCAATTAAAATATAGCTAAAATTTTACTGCTCAATTATGGTATATCAAATTATATTAATTCACAACTTAAATATATTTTTTTGTATTATAAGCATTTTAATTTTTAAAAAAATCTAGGGAAATATTTTTCCAAAATATAGCAGGTGAGATTCAGGCATTTTTCTGAAATATGGCATGCTTGTGCCATTATCTCTATTTGCATTGTAACTTTATAAATCGTGTTAACACGATTCAGTCGTTAATTGACGACTCCATCTTCTCAAAACACCTGTTCAACAAATCTTTTTCTTAATCCTCAATCTCTCAACTTACCGGTTGTCCATCTCCACCTATGACAGCAAGCTTGACTGTGAACACTTGCTAATAAGGAGGCAACCATGCAACTGTTGAAATCACTCAAGCTCGTCCACTACGAGCACTCAACCCACCGTAATCCACGTCTACATCGCCGTCACAAGCTGCTAACCAAGTTGGATGAACAGCTCCAGCTTGCCAGAAACATCTCCTATCAACCCACCAAAACCCAGTTCGTCGCTGATGCTGAAGGTAATATGCAACAGGTGCAACGTGCTAAACGCATCCGTCGTTGGTGGGCTACCAAAGCTGATGGCACCGTACAACTCACCATCCGTTATGGCAGTAAGCCACTGGAACTGGCGAAGGGTAAGAATGCCGTTGAAATAGCCAGTGAGGCAGAACTGGTTGGAACACTGGAGCAGATACGTGCGGCTATGGAGCAGGGTGAACTGGATGAGCTGATTGAAGCTCAGACAGCTTGGCGAAATCGTGTTAACACGATTAAGGCTGAGAAGCCTAAAATAGAGTTTGCTGATTGACTTGGAAAAAAGTCCTATCTTGCTTATTACACAGCGTGTAACTTATCTCAGCTAAACTATTGATTTAATTTTATATTATTTTATGAATATTACTGAAACTCTCACCCAATTTCTTTACAAAAGTTACACGCTTTAATTTTTTCTAATCTAGATAGTTGATTTTAAACTATAATTAATATTTGTTACTACTGGGTGGGAGTAACATTTGACTTCCAAAATCTAGAGTCCCCAGAATGCTTAATTTGGAAAATAATCATCCTAGCCGAGCCTCTATTTCATCACACACTCTCACTTCAAAGTTTCTGCATTGGAGTTTCACTCTCCTGTATGCCTATGGAATTTTGAAGCAAGTCAATGACATTTCCCAACTGGAAGACACTACTCTGCTAGAATTTGAGGTAGTTTTCGCTATCGTCTTTCTGGCAATCGTGATTGTCCGCTACTTCTACATGAGAAGGTTTCCCACTTTGATCGGAGCTCCAGAGAATATTTCAAAAGTACATCTCTGGTTTGCGCGTTTCATTCATGTGGGCATGTACTTCAGTTTGGTGATGCTCCCAGTCTCAGGCCTGATGATCGCTTTTCTATTCTCCCTCGGTTTCAAGGATGGACTCCTGCAAGCCGCAGCAATGGGATTACATGATTTTTCTGCATCACTGAGTTACTGGCTCATTGGGATTCATATTCTGGCCGCAATTTATTCACGTTTGAAAGGAGAAAAGATTTGGCATGCAATGGTTCCATTTTGGATGGAAGACAGGACAATCAAGATACCTGACAGCTTTGTAAAAATAGAATCATTCCTATTTCGTGCTTTAGAAAAAATTCTGAATTTAAATGGGAAAAAAGATGCGAAGGCATGATAGCTATCCAACACAATTCAGGATTTCACCTTTTCCTGGCTGGATCTCAGAAATCATTTTTGTTGAAGAAAACTACAGAGGGTATATTTAGTGGATTATCCGATTCTGAGTGTCTGAACTACGACGGATAAATTCTGTCTTTAGAGGTTTATGTTCTTTGCTGTATTTACCCAAAAGCAACCCGATATCCCATTGCGCGTCTACGAAACCTTTGACGCTGCTAGTTCTGTTCTCACCAAACTGAAAAACGCTGGCAAGAGCGCGTGGGTTACTGAATTAGACCTGCATCTCCTGAGTCACTATACCAATACAATTGACACGGAACTACGGGAAATCTTCGACTACGCCAGGTTTGAGAAGTTCTGACCAAACACACACCACCGATTGAACTCTATTCTTGGTCCAACTGAACGCTCGTCTGAATCGCTATAACACGATTCGAATTCAGTAAGCGCGGCCGTTCGTCGCATCTGGTTATCGCTCATGTCGATATAGTGCTGGCTTGTCTCAACACGAATACGCACTACCACCTACCACCTCAACTAGTCATCACGCCGAGGTCTCCCTCATCTTAGTTTGGCTGACTACCTTCATCTTTCGCTTTAACTGTCTACTCTGGCTAGGCAACCTCGACACAATCATTGATTCTTGGTCTCCTGCTCCAAAAGCTTCTGCTTGCGTTCGATACCCCACTTGTACCCTGCCAGATCACCAGATCCACGAATTACTCGGTGACACGGGACCAGGATTGCCAAACGATTAGAAGCGCAAGCGCTGGCCACAGCACGGGCGGCCTTGGGTTGCCCGAGGGACTGGGCGAGTTGGGTGTAGCTTACCGTTTCTCCAGATGGAATCTCGGTCAAGGCCCGCCACACCTTTTCCTGAAAGACCGTGCCTCGAATATCCAAGGGAAGCTTTGTATCGCTTGACTGTCTTCGATGGGGATCATCAATCTGGGCCACCACCTCAGATATCCATTCTTGCCAATCTTCCTCTGCTTCTTGCAACTCTGCAGAGGGAAAGTTTGCCTCCAGTATGCCCAAGACTTCTTCTTTCTCTGCAAACTCGACCAAACAGATTCCACGATCGGTTGTGGCAATCAGAATACTTCCAAGGCTTGTTTCGCGGTGTGCATAATGAATTGTTTCTCCCTGAGCCCCTTTCTTGTGTTTGCTTGGCATCAGTCCTGGTGTGGTGTTGTCAGCATAAGCTCGTGATGGGCTATCGTAACCAGCTTCATAAATTGTTTGGGTAACATTCTTTGAAGATTTCAATTCATTGCGGAAGCGCTGTTTCCGTAACGCCATCGCATACTGTTTTGGAGACAAGCCAACCTGTGCCTTGAATACACGCTGGAAATGACCCGGGCTGAGACCTGCTGATGCTGCCAATCTGGCTAGATCAAGCTTTGCTTCTGCCAACTCGATTGATTGGCAAGCCTGAGCGATGGCTTTGCTATGCGATGACGATTCTACTTGATCGGGTTTGCAGCGTTTACAAGCTCTATAGCCCGCAGCCTGTGCCTGGGTTGGTGTGTCGTGAAACGAAACATTTTCCCGATTGGCTCTTCGGGAAGTGCAGCTAGGATGACAGTACACACCTGTCGTACGCACTGCGAAAACGAAGATGCCATCCCATGCTTGGTCCCGACTACAAACGGCTTGCCAGCGTTGCTCATCGATCTCTTTGGAATCGTTCCTCTCTCTTTCTTCATTTTGCTGCATATCACGACTCTCGTATAGCCCAAAGCACCTTTAATTGCTTCCAGGGACGACCATCAACCGCTGCCATACCTGCACCGATCAAAGACATTCCCACTAAATGTTTCGGCAGTAGACTCTCATCTAGAAAAGCAATTCCCAGCAGAATGGCGCTGATTGGTATCAGGAAGGTAACCAACAACAAGTTTGTGGCTCCAGCTGTGGCCAAGATTCGGAAATAGAGAATGTATGCTAAGGCTGTCGACAAAACAGCAATCCCTACAAGAGAGGCAATGGCAGCTACGCTTGGCATTGGCAAAGTCCATGGTTGCTCAACCAAGATCACCATCGGTACAAGAAACAAACTAGAGGCGGTTACCTGCCCTGTTGCTGTGACTATCGGCGACACACCCATCGCTTTGAATCTACGCCCAAAGATGCCAGCGAAAGCATAAGAGAGTGCTGCACAAAGAATTGCTACATGTGCCAATAGATTTGCACTTATCCCTGCAAGCACATCAATGCCTATCATAGTGAAGACTCCCAGAAAACCAATAACAACCCCTAAAAAACGACTACCATTCAATTTTTCATCCGAGGTCATAAAATGCGCAACTACTACTGTGAATAGAGGTGTCATCGCATTGAGAATTGAGGCAACACCAGAGGCAACTTGTGTCTGTCCCCAAACAATCAAACTGAATGGCACGACGTTGTTCAACATTCCCATCCCACCGAACGCGATCCAAATTCTTGGATTCCTAGGGAACTGTTGACCTGTGACTCTCATCACCAGTAAGAGTGCTATAGATGCTAAGGCGACCCGACCAACCACAATGGTGAAAGTTGGCAGTTCCCTGACTGCTACACCGTTGAAAAAGAATGAGCCACCCCAAAGAATGGAAAGAGCTAACAGCAACCCCCATTCATGAAAATTCATAGCAGTATTGATGGTTGGCTTTGCAGACATGAGTTCACCTACTGATAAAGCATATTGGTTAGGTGAAGTATTCCCTTGGCTATCAAGAAAAACATCCCGTTTCTTGCGATTCAATTCGAAAAGTTAGCTTGGAGGTTGAAGTAGTCAGAGTTTGAAAAAGTCTTGGTACAATAGTGCCTTTGAATTGACCACAATGCCTTTGAATTACTCACGACCTCGAACGAATTTCTTATATTCTTATTTTTTAATTTAAAAATATCAGTTATTTGAATGATGGCATACTGAGTGCTGCTTAATGCTTCGGTTTAAAGGGGAGATGACAGTGGAATTACGCTTTTTTGAAATTTATCGCAGTCCTGAATATCTGCTGCTGTTGGCAGAAGGGATTCTGACTAGCGCTGTACTCACAATCTCAGCTGGTATGATAGGCTTTGTCTTGGCGACCCTGCTGGCCAGTGCCCGTCATCACAGCTGGCCAGTCCTAGGGCAACTATCAGCGGCCTTCATAGAATTTATTCGCAACACACCGCTTATCGTCCAGCTCTTCTTTGTTGCTTTTGGACTACCCTTGCTTCTTGGCTACCAGTGGGCATTTTGGGCCCATGCACTTTTGGCGCTGATCATCAACTTCTCGGCCTACTTTGCAGAAATACTGCGCTCCGGCTTCCTCAGCGTTCCCATTGGACAGCTTGAAGCAGCAAAGACTCTGGGGGTTCCAAGTTTCATAGCATTTTGGAAAATTCTCCTACCTCAGGCGATCGCCACAATGTATCCCTCCCTGAGCAGTCAATTTATTTTTCTCTTTCTAACGACGGGAGTGATTGCCGAAATCGGGGTGCGTGATCTGACGTTTGCAGGCTTATTCATAGACAGTCGAAGTTTCCGATCTTTCGAGGTCTTTTTCACTCTCACAATCCTCTACATTGTGATGGCTCTCTCATTCAAAGGGATTCTTCGGTTAGTCTTCATCAAAAAATTTTCATGGTGGTCAGCACCATGAAAGAGATCTTTGTATCCGTCTTTGGCAAGCCCTTTGGGATTGTCTTGCTCCAATTGCTGGAGGCAACCCAATTTACTATCTATCTCTCCCTGTTTGCTTTTTTTGGAGGCGGGTTTATTGGGATGATCGTTGCCCTGCTTCGCATCTACCCATCACAAAAATCAAGGGCCGGAGCGGTAGCCTACATTTGGCTCTTCCAATCAGTGCCTCTGCTGATGCTTTTGTTTCTTTTTGGCCTCGGAATACCACGACTGTTCGGCCAAAATGTAGATCCCTGGATTGCAGCAATTGGAGCTTTGACTCTCTACACATCTGCCTACCTCGCTGATGTCTGGCGAGGCTCGGTAGAGGCCGTACCAAAAGGTCAATGGGAAGGAGCACGAGCGCTGGGATTGGGATTCTTCAAGACTCTGCAACTAGTGATTGCTCCGCAGGCAATCCGCAACACCCTCGCCCCAACAGTTGGCTTCATGGTGCAAATCATTAAAGGCACCTCCCTAGCCTTTATCATCGGTTTTCATGATCTGATGAGTGTTGGGAAACGCTGGGCCAATGCCCCAGTTAATGGTACCGAACCCTTCGTTATTTTTCCCCTAATGGCATTGATCTACTTTTGCCTTTGTTTTCCGCTCTCAGCATTTTCGAAGCAGCTGGAGCGCAAATTCGGAAGTGTTTCCAAGCAAGACCTTCCGACTGCCGTGTGACTCCCAGGGAGTGCACTTATTTTCTTAACATCATCCGGAGAACATGATGCTCAAGCAAATCTTTAAAAAGTGGTCGCTCAGCCTGTCAATGATACTTGTATTGTTGATGACAATGGCCGCAACACCAGCGGTGGCAGAACTGCCAGACATTCTGAAATCAGGAAAAATCCGCATCGCAGTCCCTGAAAACTTTCCGCCTTTCGGATCATTAGGTGAGGAAGGAGAGTATGTGGGCTATGACGTAGAGATTGCACAAATGATCGCTGACGATTTAGGAGTTGAACTGGAACTAGTTCCAGTGACATCAAAACAAAGGATCCCCTTCTTGGAGACCGATCGAGTTGATCTGGTGGTTTCGGTTATGGGGGCCAATCCTGAGAGAGCCAAGTCGATCTGGTTTTCTAGTGCCTACGCTCCATTTTATTCCGGAGCTTTTGCCAAGCCAGACGTCGAATTGGATTCTGTGAAAGGATTCTCAGGGAAAAAGGTGGGAGTGACCGGTGGAACACTGGAAGACTTGGCGATCAGCGCAAATGCTCCTGCAGACGCTGAGATCATCCGTTTCGGCGACAACGCAGCTACCATTTCCGCTTATGTATCAGGTCAGACTGACGTGATTGTCACAGGGAATATGGCTGCACTAGAGATCTCCAAAAACAATCCTGATTTTAATCTGGAAACCAAATTTATCATTGCCAACTCCCCTTGCTATATTGGGGTGAAGAGCGGAAATCTGGATCTACTGCAGTGGGTCAATGTCTTCATCTTGCACAAAAAGCTGAACGGGAAACTGAATGAACTCTCTTTGAAATGGCTGGAGCAACCTCTTCCCGAACTTCCTACCCTCTGACACACTCCTAACGAAGCCTCGATTCATCAGGAGTCGTGGCTTCAAAGTTTCTTGAAAGCACCGCCTAAAATTACATCGGGACAATTCACTCCTACACCAGCTTCACTTTCCATCACATCCGGGCACTGCCCATGTTAGTGTTGCGCTAGGCTAACCGAATACAGTGCATCCTGCTCCTACCAGCAGTAACAACCGACACAACGCCTTTGCACTAGTTCCGTTAATCCAGTCCACAACCAAAGAATAAGCATCTTGCCTGCTCTTCATGGGGCAGATAAATTTTAGTAAAAGTATTTCAGTCATTCTTACCCTTCGACTCTACCAACATGTACCTCCCTCCCCATTTTGAAGAAACTGATCCTAGCCAGGTTTATGAGCTGATTGATAAGTTTCCTCTGGCAATTTTGGTAGCGCAAACTGAACAAGGCCTAGTAGCCAATCACATCCCACTGATGCTTCAAGAGAAGCAGGAGTTGCTTGGTCACCTTGCAAAGAACAACGACCTCCATCAACTTCTTCCGTCTGGTAAGGAAATTCTTGCTATCTTTCGGGGAGAGGATGCCTACATTTCACCAAACTGGTATCCCACAAAGCCTATTCATCACAGGCACGTACCGACCTGGAACTATCAGGTAGTGCACGTTTATGGCACGATCCACTACCAAGATGATGACAAATTCAAGCTGGCCGTTGTTGGTAAGCTGACAAAGAAGATGGAAGAGCGAACCCATGTTGAGAATGCCTGGCGGATGGCCGATGCGCCGCAAGACTACCTGAATGCCATGTTGGAAAATATCATTGCGTTCCGGATCGAAATCACGAGAATTCTGGGAAAATCAAAAGTGAGCCAAAACCGAGAAACTGTTGATTTTGAAAATGTAGCAAAGGTACTTGCGGAAAGAGGCTCTGCCCACATGGCTGCTCGGATGAACCAGATCAGCGAAACCCAAGAAAAGGAATGAGCGTTCCGTGAGAGGAAGCACAAAGATTGGAAGCCTGAGCAAAGACAGAATTGTCATCCAGCAAATTCAACACAACGAAGCCGACCACCTGCTGGATTCTTCAACACGCTACATGGAGAGTCTCTACCCTGCAGAGAGTAATCACCTTGTGGATGTGAAAGAATTGCTGCAACCGAGGAATCATTTCTTGGGTGCCTTTATAGAGGGAAGAGCGGTGGGTTGTGTAGCCCTCATCGTTAAATCAAGCTATGCTGAGATCAAACGGCTCTTTGTCATGGAAAATCACCGAAGAGCAAAGATTGGATTGCGATTAATGCAGGAAATTGAATCACTCGCCTCACAGAATCATATTCGATTGCTACGCCTGGAAACGGGAATTCATCAGCCAACTTCCATCCCATTCTATGAATCTATGGGCTATCAACACATTGGGCCTTTCGGCGAGTACCAAGCAGACCCACTGAGCATCTTCATGGAAAAGTCTTTGTCCCCTGCTTAAGATGATGTTTCCACAGCACTGCTTCAACACTCTTGAGCATCCATGAACCCGATGGACCCTCTCTCTGAGTTGCGGGATATTGTCACTCCCCGTCCGCCTTCTGCATGGCCTTGGGCACTGGGTTGGTGGATTCTACTCATTCTAGGACTCTTGCTACTCAGCACAGGCATCTGGTGGCTTTGGCGATGGCAACGTCGCAGTCGTCCCCGACGCATGGCTCTGAAGCAACTGGCTCAGCTACAGCAGCAAGCGGCAGATCCACAGACCTTGAGGCAGCTTTCCCAGTTATTGCGTGAGGTTGCTCTACAGGCACATCCTTGGGAACAAGTCGCTTTCCTAAACGGTAGACGCTGGCTGGAGTTCCTAGATCGGACTGGAGATACAACCCAATTTACACAAGGCACTGGTCAAATTTTGTCAGAAGGCCCCTACCGTTCACCGCAGGAACCACTGTCTCCACAACTGTTTGTACTGTGCAGGGAGTGGATTCAACTCCAAAACACTGCATCTCAGTTCCAAAAATCCAAGAAACTTATCCTTCCCAACTGAATGATGCTCGAGTTTCTCTGGCCTTGGGTCGCACTTGTTTGGCCCCTTCCCCTGTTGATCCGTTGGCTATGGCCGGCTACTCCAGTTCCTCCGCAGGCCCTTCAGGTACCCTTCCTCGAACGGTTGCAACATCTCTCTGGTAATTCACAAACTCCCCGCTTTAAAACACAACAGCTGGCCTTTCTGCTAGCCCTGGTTTGCTGGACTCTGCTGGTAGGAGCCGCCACTCGTCCGCAGTGGGTGGGAGAGCCCATTTCTCTACCTGTATCTGGTCGTAGCTTGATGCTCGCTGTCGATCTATCGGGGAGTATGAAGGAGGAGGATCTTCAACTATCTGGCAACCCCACAAATCGGCTGAATGTCGTCAAGAATGTCCTTCAAGAATTTATTACACGTAGGAATGGTGATCGTTTGGGACTGATTCTTTTTGGAGAACAAGCTTACCTGCAAACACCGTTGACCTTCGACCGGAAGACCGTACAGCAGATGCTGTTGGAATCAGAAATTGGACTGGCTGGAGAACGCACTGCCATCGGCAATGCCATTGGCCTTGGTGTGAAACGTCTACAAGGGCTGGAAGAATCAGAACGCGTACTGATCCTGTTGACAGATGGCGCCAACACAGCAGGAGATATTTCTCCGGAGCAGGCAGCACGTTTGGCAGAGCAGGCTGGGGTTAGAATTTACACGATTGGAGTGGGTGCGGATGAAATGCTGGTACAAACTTTTTTTGGTACGAGACGGGTTAATCCATCACGCGATCTGGATGAGAAACTGCTGCAGACGATTGCTTCCCTCACTGGTGGGCAGTATTTCCGAGCCCGCAGTACTGAAGAATTGGCTAAGATTTACCAACTTTTGGATGAACTGGAGCCTGTGGAGCGAGACGCAGATGTCTTTCGGCCACTGAAACCGCTTTATCCATGGCTACTGGCAGTAGCGCTACTGCTCAGTGCCAGTTGGATTCCAGTGCAGTGGTGGCGTCAGCACAGTCCACAGAAGCTTCCGCCCTGACCCTGTGACTCCGCCTGAACAATTGGCAACAGGGTTTTTAAAACGTTCCGAGCGATGACTTGATGACCTTCTGGGTTTGGGTGAATACCGTCCCGCAGGTTCATCTCAGGAATTCCTCCAACGCCTTCCAACAGAAAATTAACCATTGGCAATTCATATTCACGGGCTAATTCAAAAAAAGCTTCTTGGTATGCTTTGATATAGGTTTCTCCGTAGTTGATCGGCATCTGCATACCGGTCATCACCACCTTGATCTGGCGTTCTTGGGCCATTTGGATTGCTTTCGCCAGATTTTGCTTCATGTTCTCAATGTCCAAGCCACGCAGGCCATCATTAGCCCCCAGGGCAAGCAACATGATCTGGGGTCGCATCTTGAAATACCACTTGAGACGTGTGCCTGCACTGGCACTGGTTGCACCGCTGAATCCCCCATTGATCACTCGCACTTCAAGGCCTTCCTCCTTCAGCAATTGCTCTAACAGATAGGGATAGGCTTCTTCCTGCTCAACCCCATATCCTTCCGTTAGTGAGTCTCCTAAAGCAAGAATTCGAATTTCTGCCATTGCTCCAAACGGCAAAAAAAAGCACAATGTGAACAATAAAAAACACAACACTCCGATGACTTTTTTCATTTTAACTCTTTTGTGAAGATAACGGGTTTTTCCGTTCCTATTTGAACTCTGGGGAAAAGACTGCGATGACTGCTTACATCCTGCGCCGACTGCTCCTGATCATTCCGACACTGATTGGCATCATGACGATCAACTTCGTGATTGTCCAGGTGGCCCCCGGAGGACCTGTGGATCAGTTTATTGCCCGGATGCAGGGACACGGTGGCATGGACGTGACGAGCCGAATTACTAACACCAGTTCAGAGATGCAGGACAGTACCAGCACTTCTGATCAAGCAGGACGTACCCGAGGAGCCCAAGGCATTGACCCCGAACTTTTGCGTGAGATCGAGCGTCTCTATGGTTTCGACAAGCCAGCCCACGAACGCTACTTGCAAATGCTCGTTAATTACGCCGTTTTTGATTTTGGTGAGAGCTTCTACCGAGATCGTACAGTGCTTGAACTAATCTGGGAGAAACTACCTGTTTCTGCATCACTTGGAATCTGGAGCACACTCCTGGTCTACCTCGTCTGCATTCCACTGGGCATTAGCAAGGCAGTGCGCCATGGCTCTCGCTTCGATATCTGGACCTCCACGGTGATCATCATCGGCAACGCTATTCCTGTCTTTCTCTTCGCCATCATTTTGATCATCTTCTTCGCTGGTGGCAACTATCTGAATTGGTTCCCCTTACGTGGGCTGACCTCTGATGGATTTGCCGATATGAGTCTGTTCGGACAAATCCTCGACTACTTCTGGCACCTGGCTCTACCCCTAATTGCCATCCTGATTGGTAGTTTCGCCACGCTAACAATGCTGACCAAAAACTCCTTTCTGGATGAAATTGGCAAACAGTACGTGGTGACGGCCCGAGCTAAAGGACTACCAGAGCGACGAGTACTCTATGGTCATGTCTTCCGGAATGCGATGCTGATCATCATCTCTGGCTTCCCGGCCGCCTTCATAAGCATGTTCTTCACAGGATCCCTGTTGATCGAGGTCATCTTCTCACTGGATGGGTTGGGTCTACTGGGCTTTGAAGCCACCCTACAGCGTGACTATCCAGTGATGTTTGGCACTCTTTATATTTTCACTCTGCTCGGCTTGGTCGTCAACCTGATCAGCGATGTACTCTACACAGTAATCGATCCAAGAATCGATTTTGAATCGCGAAATTGAGTTCCAGAAAAGTTGATCTCAGTTTGACAAACTAAGCACGTTTCGCTTGGTAGCGATTGGAGAAGGAGGACTCTGCCTGATGACGATCCACACGTCCATTCGCTGCCAAGTGTTCCAGTACCTTGAAGATTGTTACCTGCTGTTCTCCCACTTGAAGATGCTGAGAGAGTTCATCTACCGTCCAGGAACAACTTGGCTGATCGTTCAGCACACCGATCAGACGACTTTGCAACTGTAGCACAGTTCCAGCAGCTTTTTTCCCAGCTTCAACTCCGGGTTGATGATAGGCGTTAATGCCCACCAGATGCGCATAAATCCCCACTGCTCGTTCAAAAAGAGCTATCATAGCCCCAATGCTACGTGGTGTTATCGAATCCAGGGTCAATGTCATTGATTGACGCTGTTTCTCTCGTAAAGCCTGCCGCGTTCCTAACAGGAAACCCAATAGATAGTCTCCTGATGTGGCACCCGGATCAACCTCTACAGCAGGTCCTTCTTGATCTTTCAGTACTTCCAGAAATTGAGCAAAGAAATCATTTCGCCCTTCCCGAAGTTGCTGGACATAAGCGTGCTGATCCGTAGAACCCTTGTTGCCGTAAACAGTCAAACCTTGACGAACAATGCGCCCTTCCAGATCACGCTCTTTTCCTAGAGATTCCATCACTAATTGCTGTAGGTAATTGCTGAACAAGGACAGCCGATCCTTATAGGGCAGCACTACCATCGCTTTTTCACCACGGCCATTACCTGCGTACCACCAGTTCAAGGCTAACTGGGCTGCAGGGTTGCGGGAGGTTTCTTTTTCCCGTCCGTGCTGGTCCATCAGCCGGGCTCCCATCAGCAACTCTTGCAGATCAATGCCCTGCAAAGCTGCGGGCAGGAGTCCCACTGCTGAAAAGACTGAAGTCCGACCACCCACCCAATCCCACATTGGTAGCCGCGCACCCCAGCCTTCTTGTATTGCCAGTTGATCCAGCTTGCTTCCAGTGCTGGTGATGGCCACTGCCTGCTTCCCAAATGACAATCCTGCTTCTCGAAAAACATGTTGAGTGACCAGCATTGCATTACGGGTTTCCTGGGTACCACCAGATTTGGAGATAACCAGGCACAGTGTCTGCGACAACTCCTCTCCCAACCCTGCAAAGACCTGCTCAAAGCCATCTGGGTCTGTGTTATCTAGATAGTGGAGTTTCAAGCCTTGTCCCTGCCGTGCCAATGCACGGTCAATAAATTGAGGTCCCAGTGCCGAACCACCAATCCCAATCACGAGCCCATGCCGAAAGTGCTGACCCTGCTCGTTGGTCCATTTTCCAGACAGTACTTGGTTTGCAATATCCTGAACTTGCTGGAAGGCCTGCTCAATGGCCTGACGCAACTCGGGGGTTGGCGCAAGCTCTGGAGTACGTAACCAGTAATGACCGACCTGTCGCTGCTCATCCGGATTGGCAATAGCCCCAGCTTCCAGTTCGTTCATGTGCTGTAAAGATTGTTGAAGCGGATCGGATTGCTCTTCCCAGAAAGAAGTGGGTACTCCCATTTGAGAAGTGTCTAAGCTCAATCCTGTGCCTGGGATCACAAAGAAATGCTGCTGAAAATGAAGCCAACTCGAAGTATCGATCATGGGAATTTTAGAAACGAAAAGTTACGAATACGAGGAAGTCTGTGCATTTGCGATTGCAAACCCATTTTGATAACTTATCTATTTAACGCAATGATTTTTTCACCCCACTTTGATCCATAGCCGGCATGTCTGATACAGAACTCGAACAGTTGCTCAAACGACAGGAAGAACAAGAAGAGATGTTGAGCGAACTTCAGAGCCGTTCCTTCAAAATAGATAGAACAGACCAAACTGAGTTGAGCGAAAACGCCACCTACGACCTACATCAGCGTGATGATGAATTGTTCCTGAGTCTTGATGTGCCAGGCGTGATGGAGGAATCCCTACATGTCGAATTGAAGGATGCAGAGCTACTGATTCGAGGTGAACACCCCACTTCTGAACCTGAAAATGCGAATTGTCTGCAACAGAATCGCCCTCGTGGCCCTTTTGAGTATCGATTTTTGCTGCCAGGTACTGCATCCCAAATTGAATCCTATCAGGACCTTGGCGTCTTGTACTTGCGAATACAATTGAAATCGTCGGAATAAAAATGCCCCGGATTCTCCGGAACTACTTGATCAGTTTTTTGATTATCGGCGCTTTACTCGGCGTTATTCATGGACTGGATCTCTACTTCAATCCACGAACCGCTGACCCCCCGATCGCCCAGCCTGAACAAACCACTGAGCCTTCTCTCAAGAGCCCATGAGTGGAGTGCATTGGTCCCTATTGGGACTGCTGATTCTTATCGAAGGACTACTGTTGATCCTGCTGGGGCGCGAGAGTGGACTGCTAGGTACTATTCTTCTCAGCAGTGTCACAGCAGTTGGAGGACTTTGGCTGATGCGAGAGGAGGACTTCTCAATATGGACATTGGTGGAAATAGAATTGCAGCAGCACCGCTTGCCAACGGATGAACTTTGGCAGGCCTTCCTACTTTGGCTGGCTGGTGGTCTGTTGCTGGTTCCTGGAGTACTGACAGACGCCCTGGGCTTGTCACTGACCGTACCGGACATCCGAAGTGCCCTGATTGATCAATTGAATCGCTACTTTCGCCAACGCTGGAATGCCGCTCACGGAAACTAATCACTGGAATCGCATGTACAAGCTCTGGCTACTGGGCTTTCTTCTTTGCTGGCTGGCCCAACCTCTTCAGGCCGCTACTCCTTCAGAAACTGACTCGGAAACTGCTGAAGTTTTGGAACAGTTAGAAACCGAATTTCAGGAGCAACAACTCCGTGAAGCAGAGGAAGCTCTACGCCAAGCCCAAGCCTACGAGCAAGGCAATGGTGTAGAGCAGGACGATGCCGATGCCGTTCGCTTCTACAAGGAAGCTGCAGAGCGAGGAAATTCAGAAGCCCAGTTGCGCTTGGGAATTCTCTATCGACAGCGAAAGGGCGTGCAGGAAGAGTTTCGGAATAAAAGCCGCTTCAGTTTTGGAAAGACAGCCTTTGACTTCCTCTTCTCCAGCAAGATGGACCAAGAAGCATTCCGATGGTTGAATGCTGCTGCAGAGCAGGGTGTTGCGGAAGCCCAATATTATTTGGCGCAGTTTCATGAGCAAGGGATTGGCACCAATAAAAATCAAGATCTCGCCAATTCCTTTTACTCTCAAGCCAAGGACGCTGGCTTTGATTCTACCCAGGCCATTGATTTATTAAGAATTGAATACGATGGCATCCCTCCGGTAGTGCGTGAACCAGAAGTAGAAATTGCAGACTTGGCTCCTGCTGAAGCTGCAGAAATTGAAATTATCAGTACCACACCCGACAAGACAGAAATCGTCAGTGGCAACTTCACCGTCACGATCAGCGCTTTCAGTCCCCTGCGCTCCATTCAGATCAATGGTGTCAACCAAGAGCTAGCAGGTGACAGCTACGATGCGGCCTACTCGCTACCGTATGAATTAGAAATTGGCGAAAATTACTTTGATTTGGATGTTGTAACAGAAGCAACTCAAGCCAGTAAAGAACTCATCATTTTTCGGGAGACGGAAGAAATCAAGAAACCCAAGCCCAAGCCTCCTTTTCAACTGATTACGATCTTGGGCCATACAGAGGACACTAACGCCACTAGTGCACCAGATGGCAAGGAGAAGATCCGAACGCTCAAGAGCAACATCGTCTTGGTGCCGAGCTACACGCACTACATTAACTATCGTAACTCCGTGGCTGCCAAGGGGCTCATCACTACAGATCGTCAATGGATGGAGGATCAGCGCAACAAGGAGATTTTGCTACGCCAGCTCAGCTTTGAGTGGGAACGCAAATATACTTGGCTAGGCGATATCACTACTGGGGTTGGAGCGAACGCACTGGGACTGCGTGATATTCCTGAAAGCTCAGACAGTGACCGAGATAGTTGGAACCCTGATTTCAAGGCAGTCTCTGCAGACTCCTTCCTCTTCGGGCAATTCAAACTGAAAACAGACGACATCACTTGGCAAGGCAAGCTAGAACACAAGTGGAAAGATGCAATTGGCTCAACGACTGATGATGGAACCGCTGACAAGTTGGAAGTTAGCAGTAAGTTTAAACTAGCTGATTGGAAATACGGTACCAAGCTCAGCTACACCTTGACGGATCTAAATGATGACACAAAAGACAAAGCTGATCTGAAATTTTCTGCGGATGCTACCATTCCGATCAAACCTGTTAGTTTCAAATTACAGCACGACATATCAGAGAGTGAGAAGAGACTCGCCAACAATGAAGATGTGCGTGAAAGAGATCGTAAGAACGTTACAACTGTTGGGTTAACATACCCCTATGCTCCTTGGATGATCATCAATTTCTCACGCAAACTGGAAACCAAGACATCCAACTTAACTGATAAGGACTACTGGAAGTACCAAACTGCTCTCCAGTTCACCTTCATCTACAAATAAGGTTCTATGTTTATTTCACTCCGGCCACACGGGGCTGTCTGGATTACTGCTCTCGTAATGCTACTGATCGCCTTGGCTTCACCAGTAGAAGCTCAGCAGCGAGGCCAGTTGGTCCTAGATCGGGGCTTAGTCAAAGTTAGCAATGGCCCCAAAGTTCGCATCTACAATGTACCTGGCACAACTGTACTGCTCAGTGTGGATGATCAGGTCCATACTGCTAGAAATTCAGCAGCCCGTGTGATTCTGAGTTCTGGTGATGAGGTTGTGACCTTACAAGCCAATACTGTCTTCAAAGTGGAAAATGAAAGCAATGAAGAGAGTAATACTCGCTTGCTGACTGGAAATCTGAATATAGAAGTTAACCCTAATCGCGCTCTAATCAACGGAAGAAAGCGTCCATTCAAAGTCCGAACGGTTACTGCTGTAGTGGGTGTAAGAGGAACAAACCTGGAAACATCTTTTGACCCTGCCACAGGTGAAACTGAAACCACAGTGCTTGAAGGTACAGTTACGGTTGAGGTAGCCGAACTAGAAGGTGATGAGAGTGCTGCTTTTCCGGTTGAGGCAGGCCAAAGTATGGCTGTGAAACCAGATGGCATTAGACCTCCTGGAGCAGTAGAGTTTAGCCCCGTAGAAAAAGCAGTAACTGAAAGACGTGAGACGTACAAGAAAGAGCAGGAGATTAAAAAACAAGAACAACAGCAAAGACAGCAACAGCAACAATCTCAAAATCAAGGACAGGGGCAGCCCCAACAAAAAACCCAACAGCAGTCTCAGGGGCAGCCCCAACAGAAGCCTGGCGGACAGCAACAGCAGTCTCAGTCTCAAGGACAGGGGCAACAGCAGCAGCAATCTCAGAGTCAACCTCAGCAAGGAGGACCTTCACAGGCAGAGGGACAGCCGCCCCCTCAACAGCAAGGGGAAGGTCAGCCTCCTCAGGAAGGGCCACCACCAGGTGCATCAGGAGAAGAGCCACCATCATCCACTGAGGAAGGGCCCGGTCCAGTTGAGGAAGAACCATCACCAGTAGAAGAAGGATCTTCAACAGAAGAAGCACCTGATCTTCCTGAGGAAGAGTTACCTCCTGTAGAAGAGCCTGTGATTGAGGAGGTCGAAGTTGAAGAAGTGTTTGTTGAAGAAATTGAGATTGAGGAAGTTGATTTAGGAGACTTGGCAGACATCGCTGCTGCTGCTGAAGAGGCTGCTGCAATCGTGGAAGAAGTTCAGGAAGAAGTTCAGGAAGAAGTTCAGGAGGTTGTTGAAGTCGCTGAACAAGCCGTTGAAGATACGCAGCCAGAACCTGAGCCAGAACCTGAGCCAGAACCTGAGCCAGAACCTGAGCCAGAACTACCCATCATAGAGGTAGACTTCCCAGACCCAACAGGTCCTATCAATGATCAAATTGATGACGCTGTTGATGAAGAGCTAATTGAAACAATTCGCTCCATTCAAATCCAATTGAATTACCAAGAGTAAGGCAGAATCCATTATTCTGGGAATCTAAAAATCTACCGAATAGGAATTAACCCATGAGAATTGGGCTCTCGCCCCAGATGGAAGCGTAGGTAGATGAGAAATGCCTTATGGAGTTCGCGCAGATTGAGCTTGGTCGGTTGCCAATGGATCTCCCCTGCTGCAAGTCTTCTCAACCCAACCACGGTTCCAATTGAGAGCCAAGCGGCATCCGGGTTTGGTTCCGTATGGCCTGGACCGCGAATTCCGCCGAGGCGAGCATCCAGTTGATAAAATACTTGCTCTGAGGGTAGAAAATCAGGGGGTAGTGGTTGACCACTTACCTGGCAGCAGTCCAATTGAGGCTGAACTCCGAGTAGACAAAGAAAGTCCCACTCCCAATGTGCTTTGCGAAATAGATCAGCAGGTTCACGCTGTAGATTTTTTAGGATGCTGGCCAGCCAGTTGAAGTAAAGTGGAGCTTCTGTGGAAGGAATTTCAGTCAGCAGGAGAAGTTCTGCAAAATAGCTGGCATAGAGGAACCGAGAATAATCTTTTCGGATAGCTGGAAATAGATCCAAAGCCTCACAATGTTCAATCTTCACCATGGCCGTCTGGCGTCGCTCAACATACTCGAATCGAGCCAGTACCAGAGACTCTGTAGCTGCCCTGTTTTGAGACTTCAGACTTCGAGCACCGTGGACAATCCCTGAAATCTTGCCTTGTTCAGGAGTAAGAAACGTCAGAATACGATCTCGTTCTCTAAAATCTACGGGACGTAGAATAATACCCTCCTCATTGTGACAATTCATCCTTCAGTACCAGCTAAAGTCACGATCTATCATGCGGGCTTCCTATTTGTCAGTGACTTCTCTCAGCAGTAAAGAATCCAACTGCTCCACTTCTTGTTATTTGATTGGTTTTGGGAAGCAACCAGCCTAAACACTGCTGCTTTGAGCGATTATGATGATAGCGCCCGGAGGGTAAGAAGGAATCAGAACCGGTAGGTACCGTAAAATCGGAGGGATTGTTCCAGACGAGCCTTGCCTGTCGAACCAGGATAGCTAATATCGATACCACTTTCTGGTAAGGCAAACGTGGACATGTCATACCAGGCATACTCAATCCCCACATGAAGAGAATCGTCAATCTGGATGGACACAGGAATTTCTAAACCATTCAGAGATGGCTGGGCTCTCGCATTTTCTACCGAATCTGTGAGATGTCCAGATCCCCAGACACCTAACACAAGTTCCGGTGCTAACATCAAAGTGGGATGATCAATCAGTAGCCAACCTGCTGTTAGAGCAAAGGTCTGTTGTTTGTACCGTACCTCATCAGTGGCACTGGCGCCACCAGCAACCTCAATTAGCAACCATTGTAGACCAAGAGTATATCCTATAGATTCAACCCAATGATATTGAACTGACAAAGCAGTTCCATTCAAAGAAGTTTTTGGCCCACGGTTCGTATATGATCCTGCAGCGATACCAACCCCAATGCTGATTTGTTGCCGATAGCCTGTCTCATCAGCAACTTTCTCCTGGTTCACAACTATTGCTTCTTCTGGTACTTCTTGAGTAGACACATTAGGTGGCTCTTCCTCAGCAATTTCAATCTCTTCCTCACAAGTATATGCAATGACGCTAGCATCAAGCCCGAGACGTTGCATTTCTACACGTTCCTCTTTAGTACAGTTTCCCCAAGCAGTACCCGTCAATAAAATGATTCCCATTATTGCGGTGCAGCAATTAGCAGCCCTCATCTATGATATTCTCTAAAGGTTGATTAAGATCTTGGCACCTGATGCAACAATCATGAAAGCACCGATTGTGGTTAGAACCTCTATATGTCAAATTCTACATTCCTTGCATCCCACAATATTACCACCTTAGGATTTCCATTCTCCTGTGTTGAGTCCACAATATCATGAATCACCCAAAATACTTTTACCTGACCCTTCTGTTCATTGGCTGCGGCTTCTTGACCAATTGTAGTGAAGAAGAACCACCTTCTCCTGCAAAACCATCACCAGCAGCACCAAGCAATTATGGTAAAGGAGGCGATGTTTCAATAAATCCAATTAGTAAAACGAAAATCTCCAGCAGGCCTGTGTTTATCGTCACCTTTGGCGATTTAGTCCACTCCGTTATCATGGATAGTGTGGGCTACCCCGGCAAACCGAACAACACACTAAATTCATCTCAAAACAGCACCCTATGCCTTAGTGCGAACAGCAACAGTAATTGTGAGGCCTTAAACGTTATCTTTAATGATAATTCTACAATCGCAACTGTTACTCCGCTGAACCACTTAAATGAAGGTGATTATACTTTTTTAGTTGCTGGCAGCATTTTAACATCTGTTGGTTCTCTTGGAGACGATCAGACATTTCAGTATACCGTGGTGTTCCCTCATGGTGGTGCCATCCAAAATTCCTTAAACTTAACTGACAATAGTCATACGCTGCTTGGGAATTCAAATACACCTTCCAGCAACCCCAAAGGTTTGGCAACTGATGGTACATACCTGTACGTTGCTGATACTTATAATGAAAAAATTCAAAAAATTACGCTCTCTAGTTCCGTTACAAACTCTTTCAGCTTAAACTCATTGCCAAGTGAAGTGCAGACACTCCTTGAACCAGTGGATGTAACCGTTTCGTCAACACATCTATATATTTTAGATCGTGGATTTCGTCGCGTGCTTGAGGTTTCACTAGAAGGTGGTTCTTCCACTGTAATTACTGGTGGTGGAAGCATAGGATATACAGACGGCATTGGCATCTCAGCACAGTTCAACTCACCCAATGCAATCACGAATACCAAAGATTCAGAAGGTGTAGAGCACATCTTTGTTGCTGACACTTGCAACAACACTATCCGCCGGGTTGATCTAGATACAAACATAGTCACATCTTTGCTACCGCCAGAACCTGGATGTGGTAGCGGCTCAAGTGATTCAGATAAGTTAAATTCACCTACAGATCTAACTACTAATGGATCTCAGCTCTATATCGCTGATAAGGAAAACTCAGCGATCAAACGAATTGACCTCAATGATTGTAAGAATAAAAAACCAGAGTGGACCAACTGTACGCTTGAAAAAATAATTAATTTGAACAGCCAACCCATTAGCATAATTACAGATGGGTCCTACATCTATGTAGGAACTGATGACCATAAAATCCATCGCTATGATCTAAATGGTAGTCCTGCAGACAATAATCCATTTCCCATCAGCGCTATTACTCCGCAAAGTCTAACAACTGATGGACAGAGTCTGATCTATTCAGAAGGAGGAAGAAATCGAGTTGTGCGTTTGCACACAGGAGAATTCAGCAAGGAAAAATACTAGGCTAGAGGAAAAAGAGTCTACTGAAGGCGATCACCAAAAATATTCTGCAACTGAGAAACACATTCTTCGAAAGGAGTATTTTCACGCATTCCCTGACGAACAAACTCCAGCATCATTGGGTATTTCTGGATGGCGTAGTCGATCTCAGGATTACTCCCTCGAACATAAGCCCCAATATTGATCAGATCCTCCGCTTCTCGATAGGTGGCTAAGGTTCCACGAAACAGTTGTGCCATCTTCTGGTGTAATTCAGAAGTCACTTCCGGCATCACCCGACTGGCTGAGAGTAACAGATCAATCGCTGGGTAGGTTCCCTTCGCAGCAAGATCGCGACTGAGAACGATGTGACCATCCACAATTGCTCGAGCTGCATCACCAATTGGATCATTCGCATCGTCTCCCTCTACTAATACGGTGTAGAAGCCTGTGATGGATCCACGTTCTCCTTGGGTTCCTGCTCGCTCGAGTAGATTCGGCATCATTGCGAACACGGAAGGCGGGTAGCCCTTGGTGGTTGGTGGTTCTCCGGCTGCCAATCCAATTTCTCTTTGAGCCATCGCAAAGCGTGTCAGAGAATCCATAGTTAAGAGCACATTCTTGCCTTGCGCGCGAAAGAACTCGGCAATTGCAGTGGCTACAAAAGCACCTCGTAGTCGCAGTAAAGCTGGCTGGTCTGATGTTGCGACCACAACGATGGAACGGGCCATGCCCTCTGGTCCCAAAATTCCTTCAATGAAATCTTTGACCTCACGTCCACGTTCCCCAATCAGAGCGATCACGTTTACATCCGCATCGGTGTAGCGGGCCATCATTCCAAGCAACACAGACTTACCAACTCCAGAACCTGCTAAAATCCCAACACGCTGTCCACGACCACAGGTCAATGTTCCATTGATAACTCGGACACCTACATCAAGTGGTTCGAAAACACGAGGTCGATTGAGAGGATTGATTGAAGGGGGATAGAGGGGTGTTTCCGTGTGTGTGAATAGTTCCCCTTGGCCATCAATCGGTCTCATCAGCGGATCAATCACACGACCCAAAAGCCCCTCTCCAACACGAATGCTTGGATCTCGGTGGTTGTAGAGGATTCGGCAGTGTGGTCCTACATTGGTCATCTGCTCAAGCAGCATCACCAAGATCTTATCTTCCCGAAAGCCGACTACCTCCGCTGGTACAGATACACGAGTTTGCGGATCGTAGAGGAAACACATGCTGCCCTTTGAGCAGCCAGGATTAGTCGCCTCAATCAGGTGACCAATCATCTGGGTCACTCGGCCTTCCGCTCGTAAAGGCTTGAAGCGCTGTACTGTCTTCAGGTAGGGACCAAGGTGGGAGTATCGTATCTGCTCAGCAGCTTCAGCGTTCATCGAAATTTCCGAACAACTCGTTGGGATCTATCACTGTGTCTGATTCTGTAGGAGTTTCTGTCTGTGAGGGTCCCACAAAGAGTTCAGCCGGATCTATTTCAGCATTTGTATCAACAGCATCTACCAACTCTTCTTCCACGTTCATTCCTGATATCGATTCAGGAGTTTCCTCAGAAACCATGGAATTTTCCTGCTCTTCAGGGGCTGCCAACACGTGTTGTTCTTCGGGTTCAGTTCCTTGGACTGTGGGATCGCCTGCTGCAGTTTGCAGTTCTTCCGGTACAGTAAAATCGTAGGCATCCATATCTACAGAGTGCATCTGTACCTGACGTTCTGCCAGTCGTTGACTCAGTTCCTCCTCAATTTGTTCAAATTGCTGCTGGAAGGTGAAGTTTAGCACGTCATCATCAGTTTCAATAAAGATGGATCCCGGCTCCGCTTCTTGATTGACCTTGAGCACAAGGGTCTGCTCCTCCCCCATGTACTGATCAAGGTTAACCCCGGTATCTTGCATGAATTCGTAGTCTTCTGGGTGCAGAAACACCTGAATCTTCCCCTTTGATTCAATTTCCCGGAGCGCCTTGACCAAGATATTCTGCAACATCTCTGGGTTGATCATTAGCTCTTGCACTACTACCTGCTTAGCAATCAGGACAGCCAATTGAACCAACTCCTGCTCTGCTTGAAAGCGGACAACTTGCCGCAGATTGGAAAGCTGTTCAATGACACCATTCATCTGATTGGCTAGGTATTCTGATTCTTGGAAACGTTTCTCCATTCCAGCCTGCAAGCCCGCATCAAAACCTTCCTGATATCCTTGTTCCTTGACCTTATCTGCTTCTAGATGAGCTTCTCTGAGGACGGCCTGCCGTTCGTCCTCCATAGTTTGCTTTAGTGTGAGTGCTTCTTGCTTGAACTGCTCTGCCTCCAGATTAGCTTTCTCAGTCTTCAGCAAAAGTTGCTCTTTATAAAGCTGAGCCCCCTCTCGAATTGACTTGGCAAAGGCTTCTGCGTCCGTCAGTAGCGAGTTCTCTCGGATGAAGTTATCTGTTGCAAAAACACTCGCCAGCTCTTGCTTTTCGTCGTCTGAATAAGACTCCTCCCCAGTGTCCAACTCACCAAAAGCAGAACCATGCGAAGATTCTTGGTAAGAGGCGTCATAACCCTCGAAGTATTGGATGGCTTCAAATTCTTTCCCCTTGGCAAGATGCTCAGGGACCTCACCGGTTGGTACTGGAGGAGGAGCTACGTCAGGTTTACGATGAGGACGGCCTGGTTCTTCACTTTCAACATCCTCATCAAAACTGGGTAGCGTAAATTGCTCAAGGGCCTCTGGTGAGTTCATAAGACAGGAGTTATTCGTGGGAAAAGTGAGAGAGAACGGCAGGGATTCCAAGACAGCCACCAAGACTGTCTTGTTCTATTACTTCTTGTCGCGCAGCCAGGTACGTACGAGGCCTGCGGTCTTGATCGGATCTCCCTTGGCCATCTCGAGAATTTTTTCGCGGGGAGGTAGTCCAGATTCGCGTTCGGTTGGAATCTCAAGCTCCTCGCCTTCAAGTTCACCAATGGTTGCTGGCAGGCCCATCAGCAGATCAAGATCTGCAGGTTTGGTGCTCAAGCGCTGAACCATCGGGCGGATGACCAACATGATCAATGCTAGTACAGCGGCACCTAAAGCAACATAGCGGATGAGATCCAAAATGAACTGGTTGCGAACTCGGGTCGCTTCCAGTTCAGCTGCCTTATCTTCTTCAACAGCTTTACCAAACGGCATATTGACCACCGAAACTCGGTCTCCACGGGGTTCATTGAAACCAATGGCGTTACGAACCAAGCTCTGAATTTCTTCTTTTTCGTTTTCAGACCAGGGAATGTTGTCTCGACCGATATAGTTACCACTCTCATCAAGAATTTGCGGGCGCTTATTGTCCAGCAACACTGAAACCGTCAATCGTAAGACCTGGCCAGATGCAGTTTCTTTTACTATTTCACGACGAGATGTTTCGTAGTTTCTTGTGGAATTCTTCTTGGCGAATTCAGAAACCGTTGCCGCCTCACGACCCGTAGCTTCAGGAAGATTGGTAGTGACACCAGCAGGACCAACCGGGATAGAACGTGTTCCCGTCGAGGCTTCGTCCACCAATTGTTCACTGACAACGCTAGTCTGATCAGGATCAATCAATTGCTCACGAATCGTCTCGCGGTCGAATTGGAGCACCGCGTTGACATTGACTCGCACCCGGTCTTCTCCAACGACCTCTTCTAACTGGGCAATCACTTTCTGCTCCAGTTCCATCTCCAATCGTCGCTTATAGGAATAGTGTTCGTCCAAGCGTCCACCAACAGTCTGATCATCCATTCCCTCAGTCAGCAAGCGCCCTTTCTGATCAGTAATTCTGACCCGACGCGGCTCCAAACCCTCAACAGCACCTGCAACCAAATGAACGACAGTTTCGACCTGTTTTTCTGAAATACCTTGGGATTTAACAGTTAGCGCTACTGAAGCTGAAGCTTCTTCTTGAGAATCTGAAAACAAGGTTTTCTGTGGAACAGCTAGTGAGACTTTAGCCCGATCAATGCTGTCAATCATACCAATCAGACGCGCTAACTCGCCCTCTTGGGCAATCCGATACTTGACCTGCTGCTGAAATTCTGTTTCACCCAGCGCTGGCTGTTCAAAAAGGTCGAGAAATCCAATACCGCCACCTGGTAATACCTTTTCGCTGGCCAACGTCAAGCGAGCTTGGTCAGCCATTTCTGGATGCACCATAACAGAGTTTCCACCAGGACCGAGCAGGTAAGGAATCTGATTTTCTTGAAGCTTTTGTACGATGCGTGCGGCGTCCTGAGTCTCTAAATTTGAGTAGAGTGGAGCCCAGCTATCTTGGTTGGAAATGATGATGATTGAGACCATCCCAACTAGGACGATCAGCAGCGATACCAGAACGGTGACCCGTTTGGCGATACTTAAGGAACCGAAAAAATCTTGAAACTGGAGTCTTACGTCGCCTAGAACGCCGGCCTGCTCTGCCATCTAAAGTGCCTTGAGCGGATATACTACGATAGAAAATTGATCGAAGACTTGTTTACAGTTCTTCGCAATACGTGATTATTTTCAGGAAAGTCTTGCATGTCGGCGATGAACGCCCTTATTTACTCAGTTGTGCGTGCGATACCAGCAAAATTGATTCCACCGCCTGCTTTCAAACAGTTCTACAGGAGCGATAACAAGTAGATCAGACCTGCATCCGCATAACTTCTTCGTAAGCTGTTGTTAGCTTGTTGCGTACCTGCAGTAGTAGTCGCAGTGATATTTCTGCCTTCTCCATGGCAATGACAGTTCCGTGGATATCTTTCTCAGAAGCTGTCAACAATTCTACTTGCTTCTGCTCAGCTTCCTGATGCTGACGATTAACTTCCATCAGCATTCGTTCAAATGTTTGTCCAATGTTGGCGCCAGATTCAGCGACGCTGGGTCGGGACGGATCGGGCAGTAGGCTTTTGCCCTGCAAGCTGGGGAGTGAATCAGGAGGCAATTTCATAGGTTCTGATTAATAGAGTAAAACCAAGAAGTGGCAAGAGTTTCGGGCAAAAAATTCCGCTCTTTCAAACACTTTCTGCAGAGCGTAGATGTCGATAAAGTTTTTGTAGAGACTGCTGTACTTCCATTGCTCGCTCATACATACTGCGTGCTTGTCGCACTTCTGCTTGCAGATTCACACTACTGTGAAGGCCGTCTAATACTGAATCCACATCCTTGCCAAAGTTATCGACAGAACTGAGGGCTTGCTGCATCTGTTGCTGGAAGGGTCTCTCTGTTGTCACAGCAACCTGGGTTGGACGCATGGGAACAGTGAGTTTATTATCCAAGGCGGTTGGCTTCTGCACGTTCATAGGCCCTCCTGAATGGCCACCGAGGTCAAGCAACCAAAATCTTAGGCGTTTCGTCCGAGATCAAGGGCTGACTGAACCATGTTCTTAGTTGCATTGAAGGCCGCAGTGTTGGCCTCGTAGGAACGGTTTGCGGACATTAAGTTGACCATCTCTTCCATGATGTTCACGTTGGGCATCTCCACATAGCCCTCTTCGTTGGCGTCAGGATGTCCCGGCTCAAAGCGAAGAATTGGTGGTCGCTCATCCTGCACAATGCCCACAACTTTTACCTCAGTTGAAGTACTGACGGAACGATCTTGAGAGAGCAATTCTTCTTCAAAAGTTCGATCATTCGCCACAGATGCCAGAATTACTTCCCGGCGTCGGTAAGGCCCTCCCTGAGGAGTACGGGTTGTCTCAGCGTTGGCGATATTTTCTGAAATTGTGTTGACACGCTGCCGCTGGGCGGTCATCCCAGATACACTAGTATTGAATGCGGATAGAAAACTCATTATTTGGTCTCACTGATGGCAGTTTTAAGCATCCGGAACTGATGAGAGAGCATCCGAATCGATGCATTGTACATCAGTTGGTTCTCAGCCATCTTGGCCATTTCTTTGTCCAGATCGACCGTATTTCCATCAAAGTCAGC